>ERZ772892.1361-NODE-1361-length-25904-cov-31.184881_pt1 | contig 25904 bp, 53 predicted proteins | sample MGYA00512126_ERZ772892 | MGnify/ENA primary metagenome ERZ772892 (study PRJEB29015, sample SAMEA2737697) | human gut metagenome | biome: human gut; feature: human-associated habitat; material: faeces | place: China | collected 2012 ... | reverse complement strand
AAATCCCAAATAATTACAACTAAATATGCGCACGCCCTCTGGGTTTGGACTGATTCATGCAACTTCCTTGGCATATGAGCGCGATCTGAACCCAGAGGTTAAAAGAAATGAGGTAACTATGGTAAGTAAATATAACACCGAAAGAAAGTATCTCGAGGGACAAGAGAACAGAAAAGAAATTTATCTGTTTCTTATCAGATATTTTACAAAATATGGATACGCGCCGTCATTTAAAGAAATTGCCGAAAACCTTGGCATATCAAAAGCAACTGTGCAACGACATATGAGGCAGCTTGAACTTGATGGATTGATTGCTACTGCACATCCGAATACTCCACGAGCGTTCCGCCTTGTTGGATATGAATATCAGAAGGTGGAAGAAGTATGAGAATATATAGTGTTTTCGAGAATGAACAGTGGAATGGCGATATGACCGCTGATGATATTTCACAAATGCTGAAAGGATTGGTGAGAGCATGAACAGGGCAGAGAGAAGAAGGCAGCAGAAAGCATTTGAGAAAACACGCTTAAATGCACCGTACAATTTCAGCAATTTCAGTCTGGAACAAATTTCAAAGGTGACAAGTGCAAGAGTTGAGTCCTTAAAATTGTATCTGATGCAACGTGAAGATGAAATGCGCAAGGAAATATCGGAAGAACTGATTTCAGAATCACAAGAAAAGCTATGGAAAGCAGAGGATTATATCGCAGTTGCAAATGTTCTTATCAGTTTGTTTGCAATTAAGAAAACATGGGGATTTACAAAATCCAATCAGAGATTCTTAGAAAACCTAAACTCTGCCAAAGAACACATTGAAGAAGTTGGAATTGAAAAAGCATACCAAGAAGCAAAAGAAACAATGGGAATTAAACTTGAATTTGATTCCATAAATATAAATAAAGAATTTGGATTTGGGGAAAGCGAGGATTAAGCATGGCAGAGAATTGCAATGAATGTAGCATCGCGTGGATTCGTGGTGGTGAGTACGCAGAAGTGTCAGCACATAACGGCAGTAAAATGAAAGGAAGAGTCTTGAAGCTTGCAGAACAACATCCAGAAGATGTGAAGATTCTGGCTACGAACAAAGATGGTTCCATATTTGCTCATGTCCCAGTTAAGTACGTGAAACTACGAGCGCCAAGAGAATTAACAGAAGAGCAGAGAGCGGAACTGGTGGAACGTGGCAAGAATATGTCCAGAAATAAATCAACCGATTGTGAAGAAACGTCAGATTTCGATTCTGACGATGAAGATGAGGAAATGTTCGATGTTTAATGAAAGAATGGGAATTAATGTTGAAAATGGCAAAAGTAGGATTTGCCCTAAATGTGGGAATCGTTTTCATGTTTTCGCAGATTATAACCGGCATTATGGAGGAGATTTATATTGGTGCGAATGCACAGAATGTAAAACCATTACAAAAATACATCACAGTAAGGAAGCTGCAATAGTGGCTTTTAAGGAAGGATTGGTGCACAAAAATGAGCAAAGTGAACATATATGGGCTTAAAGCATATATAAGTAAAACGTTTGATTTGCATGTTGGCAAAAGAATCAAATACGTAGAACGTGGTGGGGAAGAAAAAGAGCATATCTATGAGGTAAAACAGCTTTTTCCACATTGCGTTTTACTGGAAGATATTTTCGATCATACAAGAATTTGCCCTTGTTACAGTAAATTAAGCTTGATGTTAAGAGGGATTGAATAAGAATCTGGTTAAGAAGATGGGAGTTTAAAATGAAATTTATAGATTTTTTCGCAGGAATCGGAGGATTTCGCAGGGGAATGGAATTAGCGGGGCATGAATGCGTTGGTTTTTGCGAATTCGATAAATTTGCTACTGCGAGTTACATCTCAATGCACTTATTGACAGAGGAGCAGCGAAAGGCATTGGAAGATATTCCTATCAAGAAAAGACAAAAAGAAATATTAAAGGAGGAATACAGAAATGGAGAATGGTACGCAAATGACATTCGAAGAGTGTATGCCGGAGACATTCCAAAAGCTGACTGTTGGTGCTTCGGATTCCCCTGTCAAGATATCTCAGTTGCAGGAAAGCAAGCCGGATTTCAAGGAAACCGTTCAAGCCTGTTTTTCAGAGTTATGTACCTTATCGGGCAGCTCAAAGAAGAAGATAAACCCACTTACCTTTTCATTGAGAACGTTAAAAATCTGCTTAGTGTTAATGGAGGATGGGATTTCGCCAGACTGCTCATTGAAATGGAACAGGGGGGGTATGATGCAGAATGGCAAGTGCTCAACTCCAAAGATTACGAAGTGCCGCAAAACCGGGAAAGATGTTTTATTATCGGACATCTTAGAGGGAGAAGTACCGCAAAAATATTTCCTGTCGAAGGAGCAGGTGGAAAAAATAGTATTCAAATAATTGCACATAAAAACGGATATAGAAGAAATACGCAAGTGTTTGGATCTGATGGAATTACCGAGGCTCTTGATACTGGACAAGGTGGTGGAAGAGGACATCATGTAGCGTTGCCATGTTTTATTGATTTAAGTTATAAAAAAACAGAGTTAACCAATAAGGCAAGGTGCTTACAAGCCAGATACAACAAAGAAATCGCAAATCATAAAGCTGAAGTAAGCGGAGTTGCAATTCCAGTTCTCACACCAGATCGGGCAGAGAAACGTCAAAATGGACGAAGATTCAAAGAAGATGGAGAACCGATGTTCACACTGACAGGACAGGACCGGCACGGAATTGCGATTGAGGTTGAAGAAGCAACAAAAAGATTAGATACGAGTTGCAATCAAGGCATATTTGTGAAAGTTTCCGATGAATTAATTGTGTATGCAGTCTGGTACGAAAAATACCAATGCTACATAGCAATCAGAAAATTAACCCCAAAAGAATGCTTTAGGCTGCAAGGTTGGTCTGATAATTATTTTGAAAAAGCACAGTTCGTAAATTCTGACAGCCAGTTATACAAGCAGGCAGGAAACGGCGTAACAGTGACAGTTATAGAAACTATAGCAAGAAAAATGAACGTAAATCTAAATTGATAGCGTGTCAGTTGTTTACATGGGGAAAGTGAGGATGAAAATGAGCTACTGTGACGGAACCTGTGAGTATCTGAATACAAGAAAACACAAATGCGAATTGACAGGAGAAAAACTCACATACATGAAACGGAGTTGTGGAATCGAGTATTCAGTGCATGAACACAGAGGATTCTGTGAGAAAGATAAGGAGGACGCAAAATGTTAATCAGAAGTCAGGATAAAAGCCGATTGATCAGTCTTAACAATACACGAGAGCTGCGATTCTGGGAATGTGCACAAGGGTTTAATATAACGGATTGCGTGTGCCCAATTGGTCATTATTCCACCAGAGAAAAAGCCATGAAAGTACTGGATATGATTCAGGAGGCCTATGAAGAATACAAAATTACTTGTACTTTTTTGACAGGATTTACAGGACATCGAGCAATTGTAGAATCAAACGATATTCACGTCAATGGTTTAAAAGAACTTGTAAAAAAATTTAAAAAGAATATGGTCTTTCAGATGCCAGAAGATTCGGAGGTGGAAGTATGATTACATTTTTGCTAGGATTCGTCCTTGGAATCATATTCGGAGTGACTGGTCTTGTATGCGCAGCGATCATGTACGATAAACACCACCCAGACGATTAGAAAGGAAGCTATGAAAATACAACTTATAGATGTTGATGGTCATAATTTTCCAAATCTGCCATTGATGAAAATATCGGCATGGCATAAGGGAAAAGGTGACTCAGTAGAATGGTACGACCCATTGACAGCATGGATAAATCCACCAGATAAGGTGTATATGAGCAAGGTATTTACGTTTACGCCAGATTATCCGCATCCTGTATGTGCAACAAAAATCATAAAAGGTGGCACGGGATATGAGTATCCGTCTGGTGGGGAGTCATTACCGGATGAAATTGAACACATTTATCCTGATTATAGTCTTTACCCAGAATTATGCAAAAATACCGCTTATGGTTTTCTTACAAGAGGATGCCCTAGAGGGTGCGATTTCTGTATCGTAAAAGATAAAGAAGGAAAGAAAAGCTGTAAAGTAGCAGATTTATTAGAATTTTGGAATGGTCAAAAGAATATAGTCTTGCTTGACCCAAACATGTTCGCTTGTACAGAATGGAAAAGTCTATCTGAACAGTTAATAGACAGCAAAGCATATATAGATTTTTCACAAGGCTGCGATATTCGGATTATGACCGAAGAAAAGGCAAATTACATTAAGCAAATGAAAATAAAACAGATTCATTTTGCGTGGGACAGATATGAAGACAAAGGCATAATTATCCCGAAATTTCAAATGTTTAAGAAAATAACTGGGTGGGATCGCAGAAAAATGTCTGTATATGTGCTGACAAATTTCAATACCACATTTGAACAGGATTTGGAAAGAGTATATACACTTCGGGATTTAGGGTATTGGCCTTACGTAATGATTTTTGATAAGCAAAACACAAAACCTACCGATTCTGTTAGAAGATTACAACGATGGGTAAATATGAGAGCTACGTTTGAAAGTGTAAGAAAGTTTGAAGATTATACAGGATAGAAAGGAGAACAGTATGCTGACAAGGAATAAGAAGCTGAAAGACTACGGTATTCCGGCTGAGGATATTGAAAAACTGAATACGATGCTGAAAGACTTCCCGGCAGAGTACGGATACCTGCTTTCCGGTACCGCCTTGTCAGCTTGCCCGAAAAACACGGTGATAGCGGATATGGTTATCGAGAATATCCTACACCGGAAAAGTTACAGGAAAATCAGCAAAGAAAGATATATCCCAATGAACCCGAAAGACTTCTACGGATACAGACGCAAGACCGTCGCTGTACTGTATGAGAGAATGCGGTTGTTGGGAGTGTGGGAGGATGAAAGATGAAAGAATATAGATGCCCAAAGTGCAATAGTAAAAACCTTTTTGTCAAGAAAGTTAGGAATAATACAGGATTGTATTGCAGGGATTGCGGTGCATGGATTAAATGGGTCGGAAAAAATGAGCTGGGAGTATTTGAATATTTAAACAGACAGAAGCACGTAGACGATGCTAATAGTAAACAAGACGATATTACAAACATCATTTACGGCACTCTCGATCATATGTATTGCGATAATTGCAGATTCAATAGCGAAATTAAAGAAAGTGATAATGGTGAATGGAACTGTGATGAATGCCACAGAAAATATAATGGATGGGGAATTTCCATGCAGGAAAGTAATAAAATTGCAAAAGAAATTTTAGAACAGTTAGGAGAATAGAATATGAGCAGACTGATTGATGCAGACAAAATAATTGACTCTCTTGGAAATTCGGATATGGATTTTGCAATAGGTGCAGTTATTGACGAACAGCCGACAGCTTTTGATGTAGATGAAGTTGTTCAACAGTTGGAAATGTTAATCGAAGATAAAGTTTCAGAATCGGGTGACGATTGGTATACAGCCCAATGTCTGAATGAAGCAGTTGAAATTGTGAAAGGCGGTGGAGTTGAATGAGTAAATCAGTATTAGTGATTGACACGCCAGAAAATTGTTAAGGCTGCCCGTTCGGAACTGAATATTGTGGAAATCTTGAATATGAGGGATGCTGTGAATTAGCTGATTGTTTAGATTATGATGTAATTCTGATGACAGAAGAACATTATGATTACGAAAGCAAATCAAGACCTGATTGGTGTCCATTGAAGCCATTGCCGGAGAAAATGACCGGAGTAGCTTTAACAGATCACTGGAACAGTATAAAAGCAGGTTGGAATAATTGCATTGATGCAATTACGGGAGGAAACGCAGATGATTGATTTAAGAAATACATGTATTTTGGTTAGAACAAAAGAAGAAAACGAAATGCTTCTCAAAGAAGCTGAGAAGCAGGGTTTTCATTGGCACAAGGAAGACCATTGTGAGCCATTACCGGGACAACATTTCCCAGATATTTTAAAATTTTATAACGACAAAGATGTGGTGTACAGCGCACGTATCGGAGCAGAGATTAATGCTTTCTACGAAACCTCGGAAATACTCGGAACAAAAGAAATGACTGCGAGAGAATTTGTTGAATGCATTATAGCTCTGGACAATTGCAATGGACGTAACTGTTCAGAATGTGTATTAAACAGAAAGAATACTAAATGTAACAAAACTTTATGTCTTATCGATACTTGGGAAGGTAATGTTGACGAACTTCTTGAAATTGCGAAATCAGGAAAATCCACAATTTGTACACCCGAAGAGAAAGCAATTGAAGATATTGAAAAATTCATTGAGAATCCAGATCGCACAGCGTTGAATGATGAGTTTGTAGAATCTTTGAAACTGGCAGTTGAGAAGCTGAAAGAGGTGAAGTAGATGATAAAAATTAGCAAAATTGCCTTTGAAGCATTAAGAGATACGGATGGAAATGTTTCAATAAAACCAGTGGAATGGTGGAGAAGAAATAAACTGGCATGTATTTGGTGCATATTGTGCATGCTGGCAGAGATTCCGATAATAATATTAAGATTTGTACTTATGACAATTTGTTTTATTCCGTATAAAATTTATGAGCATTTAGAAGATATGTCTTTTTAAGAGGTGAAGTAGATGGAGAGATTAACAAAATGGGAAGATGGTAGTATCACATATAACGAAAAACGAGAGCTTGAGTGTGGCGAATATTGCGATAGCTGCTCACAGGGTGCAGGAAATTGTAAAACAGTAGAGAATATGATTAAAAAACTTGCTGATTACGAAGACTTAGAAGAGCAGGGCTTGCTTGTGAAATTGCCAGTTAAAATCGGTGACGATATTTATAAGATTCCGAGCAAAACAAATTATAATTTAAATGTCCTGAATGGATATAAAGCAAATAACAGAGTGTATCATCAAAAAGTTTACAGCATTGTATTTTCACAAAGAGGGTGGTTCGTACAGTGTGATAAAGACAGTATTCATGCCCCGAATGTAATTTGCGTTGACGTAGAATACGGGAAAACATGGTTCCTAACCCGTGAAGAAGCTGAGAAGAAGCTGGAGGAGATGAAGAATGGCTTATAAGTATTTAGATAACGCTGTCAAATCCATTGAATATCAGCTGAACAGTGCATACAGTCATGGATATTCTGACGGGAAAGAAGATGCACGAATAGAATATTCAAAGCACGGGAAAATTGTAAAAGTGGAAGTACTTGACAAGGATAAACTTGATGCCATGCCAGACTACTATAAATCATGGACCGTAAAAGCATGGTGTAGCTGCGGAAAGCCACTCAATCGACTGGATTATACATTTTGTCCATATTGTGGAGGATTGATTGTAAGGAAAGGTGAGGAAGATGATGACAGCTGCGACAAACACAGAGAAGCAAATAAAGAGGTGAGATGAATGGCGGATGTAAAATGGATAAAATTATCAACGGGATTGCCAGATAACAGAAAAATCAAACAGATAAGAACACTTCCAGATGGAGATACAATTGCATTAATGTGGATTTTCCTTATGTGCCTTGCCGGAAATTCAAACGATGATGGATTTGTATTTTTCACGAAGGAAATACCATACACAGATGAAATGTTGGCAGAAGAATTCAAGATGGATATAAATACAATAAGACTTGGGTTAGCTACATTTGAAAAATTCGGAATGATCGAAATTGTAGATGATTTTATTTGTTTATCTGCATGGGAAAAATGGCAGTCAACTGATAAACTTTCAGAATTAAAAGAATATAACAGAATCAAAAAAAGAGAATCCAGAGCAAGAAAGAGAGAAGAGATGTCAAAAGATGTCATTGACATGTCATTGACATGTCAACCATGTCAATGTACAGATAAAGATATAGATAAAGAGAAAGATAATAAATTAATAGTATCTAAAGATACTATATGTCAGACTGATGTCCGACGTGTCATCGAGGAATGGAACAAATTACAGGAAGTTGGCATCAATCCGATAAGAGATATTAAACAATCCTCCAAAAGATACCAGCTTCTCAAAGGACGAATAAGAGAGTACGGTATGGACGATATCTTAAAAGCTATAGACAATATCCGCAACAGTGACTTCCTGAGAGGCGAAAATAAAAATGGCTGGACGATTACTTTTGACTGGTTTGTAAAACCAAATAATTTTCTTAAGACGTTAGAAGGAAACTACAACAAGGAGGGGCAACATGGAACCACTAGAACAGCTCAAAGACATGTCAAACCGCTTATCCCATTTGAACAATGCGGAGGAAGCAAAATCTCAGACACTCCATTTGCAGACTGATTGTCATGATTGTGGCGGTTCTGGTTGGATATGGTCAAGGGACGATAACGGCGTTCCATATTGTGAAGAATGCCATTGCGGAATCAGAAAGAAGATGATCTTGCAGAACCAGCTGCAATTTGCTGAAATGCCGGATATGTACAAAGAATGCAGATTTTCAAATATGAAAAGTAGCGTGTATCAACTTCCAGAAAGTAAGGAAATATTCATACAGGCGGCAAAAGCTGTTAAATATTGGATTGAAAATATCCAACAGATGCAGAAACAGGGAATTGGGCTGTACATATATTCAAATACTAAAGGTTCTGGAAAGACAAGACTTGTATGCAGCATGGCAAATGAGATGATAGAAAAGTATCAGAAATCGGTAAAATTCACAACATCCCTAAAAATTCTTGATGAGATAAAGTCAACATGGGGAGAACGAGGAAAAAACGCAGAGAATAAGCTGATTAGTGATTTGACTTATGCGGATATTTTGATTATTGACGATTTTGGTGCGGAATCTGGGAAAGATTGGATTAATGAAAAATTCTACGGAATCATCAATGGTCGGTATGTGGACAAGAAAACCACAATTTTCACCAGTAATTATCCTATTTCCCGATTGAAATATGATGACCGCATTACGAACAGAATTTTAGAGCGATCATTGGAAATCCCTTTTCCTGAAGAATCAGTCAGGGAACACATAGCGGATGCAATGAAGCAGGAACTTATCAAAAAGATTCAAGGCGGTGAAAATGGAAAACAAGCGTAAACCGTGGAAAAAAATGACACCACAAGAAATTCAGAATTTGACTAATCGTCAATGCGCAGATTGCAGGTTCTATCCGAAATCAAACGGCACATCAGGGAAAATGCAAACGTGCGATTATATTTTTATGGTCGGTCATAGTCGAGGATGCGACCCAAGAGATTGCGTAAAAGAAGGCAAATTTGAATATGCAGCAACAAAGAAAAGGAGAAAAGTATGGAGGGCAAAGACGAAAAGTTAGATATCACGCCAGAACTTGTACTTATATGTAGGAAAGTAATACGACAATACGCAAAGCAAATTGGTAGGCATGATTGCCACAAATGCATCATATATACAGAATGCGAGCATGACTTTGCCAGATGCCCGGAATTATGGAAGGACATCAGCCTATGAGAAGAATCAGCGAAATGTACAAACGTTCGGGCGGTACGAACTATGAACATCAATGCTTTGAATGCGCGATGTTTAAAAACGTTAAAAGATGCAAATGCTTAAATTACGAACTGGATGCTGACTGGAATCCAAAATGGACAGCCTGCAAATTTTTTACAAAAGATGAAATAGAAGAAATACAAGGACAGATGAATATTTTTGATTTTGTGAATTAGGAGGGATGTCATGTGACTGATAAGATAGTCATGCTGATTATAAATAAGCGATTATATGATGAAGGTATAATAAGTCGAGAAGTATATACAAAAATCATCACGCAAATAAATAAATGTTAAAAAGCATTGAGCGAAATCATTGTATGGAGTATAATATAAATGGTTTCGCTCCTTTTTGAAGGAGAATCGAAATGAACATATACCATACAAGAGAAAGACTAAGAACCCGTTCTATTTATGATTTGAATTTACGAGTTGCTTTTTATGCTCGTGTAAGTACAGATTCCGAAGATCAGCAGGTATCCATTGAACACCAAACCCAGTATTATAAAGAATTCATTAAAAGCAATAGAAACTGGAAGTTTGCTAAAGGATATATTGATAATGGCATATCTGGCATACAAACCAAACATCGTGAGCAGTTCAAAGAAATGCTTGAAGATGCAAAGAACGGGAAATTTGATATGCTTATCACAAAAGAGATCACGCGTTTTGCCAGAAATACACTTGACAGTATCCAGTATACCAGGCAAATGCTTTCTTGGGGCGTATGCGTGTGGTTTCAGAATGACAACATCAACACCATTGATGAAGACAGTGAACTTCGATTGACAATCATGGCTGGCGTCGCACAGGATGAAGTCCGAAAGCTTTCTAACCGTGTTAAATTTGGACACAAGCAATCTATTAAAAATGGGGTTGTCCTTGGAAACTCTAGGATTTACGGGTACGACAAAAAAGACGGAAAACTCACAATAAATGAATCTGAAGCTCAAATGGTTAGAATGATTTTTGAAGACTATGCATCCGGCGAATGGACAACGCCTCAATTAGAAAAAAAATTATACAACATGGGCTATCGCAATTACAAAGGCGGTAAAATCGACAGAAATGTTATTCGCCACATTATAAGAAACCCAAAGTATAAAGGATATTATGCCGGTGGTAAAGTTAAGATTGTTGATATGTTCACCAAAAAGCAGGAGTTTCTTCCAGAATCAGAATGGGTGATGTTTAAAGATGATGGAAGCCATGTTCCGCAAATCGTTGACGAAGAAGTGTGGAAAAAAGCAAACGAATATATTGATGCACGTGGCGAGATTGTAAAAACCCGTAGAACATCTATCAAAAAGAGTGAAAATGTGTTCACAGGGATGCTTATTTGTGGAAATGACGGCGCATCATATTGGCTTAAACAAAGAACACTTCGAGGAAAAGAAGATGTTAAATGGGTTTGCAGTAAGAAAATAAAAGAAGGCGCTGCAAGCTGTGATTCTTTTTACATCGATGACGGAGAACTTCGAGAAGTTATTGCGAAATTAATTTGTGAATCTTCTGGTGATATTGAACAAATTGCCGAAAAGTTCATTAAAATATATCATTCATCCATGAACCAGGCAGACGCATCAACTGAAATTAAAAGACTCGAAAAGCAAATAAATGTCGCTGAACGAAAAAGTGATAAGCTACTGGAATACAATCTGGACGGAGCTATTAGTGATGCTGTATTCATTGAAAAGAGTCAAAAACTAGAAGCTCAAATTGAAGAATACAAGAAGCAAATTGAAAAACTGTCAACCATACAGGATGATATTGTTCCGATAGAAAACCAAATCAGAGCAATTGCACATTCCATAAAACAGCTTGATGGAATCGGCCCGGACGACATAACCAAGACAGTTGTAGACAGTTTTTTGAAAAAAATAGTTGTTAATCCAATAGGAGAAAAAGAAGCAAAGCTGGTATTTTATTTGAAAGATGGAATTACGACAGAAATGTCATTTGTTAGCGGAAAAAGTATGCGTTGTTCGGTGAACTTATTTAACCCCATATTCACGGAACGAAGCACTACATTTTACAGAGCTTTACGCAGCTTTCCGGGACACAAAGAGCCCGTAAAATACACATATTTCTTTGCTTTTTGATTAATTACTAAAGAGTAAATTTTAAGGAGCGAAACCACAGTAATAATGATTGAGGAACGAAGCATGAAAGTATTAGGAGATAGTCATACCGCATATGATGTAATGAGAGAATACATGATTATAGGAGCAGAACTGGACGGAAAATATCAGATACCGATGTTAGATAGATACGCAGGACATCCGGGAGAAGATACGGTTGATTTCAAGGATAGCTTCAGTCCGAAGATTAAGAATCACCGCAAGCTGACAGTGAATTTCTACATCCACGACTACGAATTTGAAAAAATTTGGAATAATCCAGACAGATACCTAGAACATTTAAAATGTTTCCATAGCGTGATAGGCCCTGACTTTTCTATGGCAGTAGGAGAGAATGGAATGCCATTTGCAATGAATATCTGGCAGAAGTACCGTAATCATGCATTGTCTCATTATCTCAGCATGAACGGAATTAAAGTTATTCCGAACGTAAGTATACCGCCAGAGTATTGCTATGACTGGGCTTTTGATGGTGTGCCAAAAAGAAGCACCGTAGCATGTTGCACCAATGGAAGAATTAAATCCAGAGCATCCAGAGAAGAATTCTGTATAGGCTTTAAAGAAATGGAAAGACACATAGAACCGCTTCGAGTTATCGTTGTAGGGAAAATACCACCTGAACTCAATACAGACGTGGAAATCATCAATTTCAAGACCAGAAGTCAGAAGATCAAGGATAAGGAGGGAAAATATGGGGTATAGTACTGGAAACTCATTGAGAAAGAAATCGAAGACCAGAAAACAGGAAGAACGAGAACAGAAGATGAAAATCGGAACCGCAATAAAGAAGAAAAGAAGCACTGGTAAAGTAGATCATCTAAATAAATTGAAATAATTTTACATTTTCCACAGTCCCAGAATAGATGCTATAAAAATATTTGTACAAAATTACAAATAAATAAAAAATATAAAACGACCCGTATCCATGGAAAAATGATTTTTTTCGTTCAAAATCCATGCTTCGGGTCTTTTTGAATGTCTGTGAAAATTAGCACTCGTGAGACTTCATAGTAAAGTGATGATGCATCAAGGAATATATCCGCGGCAAAACATGCCGCCATCCGATGCACACGATCATACTAGAAACATTGTAATTAATTGCATAATTGCGTCTAAAATCAATTCTAACGTCATAAGCCTATACTTTATCGAGTGACGATATAAAGCAGCTTAAAAATCAAAATACAACGTTAAAACATTATAAGACAATTAAATAAAGTACGATATAATAACTGGATGCCATTATAAAGCCCGTAAATGCATCTAGAATCAATTCAATAATTACAGTTGATAAATACACATGTAATCATATAAACGGCCGTAAAACGCCAAATAGACGCTTACAAGGATAACGAAACCGGCAACAGCTGCATAAACTGGACAGAATCTAAGTCGGCAGTTATCCACATTGACATATATAAACATAATACGCCTGTTATATTTTGCCGTCAATCCTTTTGGCTGATTGCGTAAAACTGCCTAGAAACAATTTTGCAGCCGTAAACGGTAAAATATACCATAATGCAGATATAAGCCGTTAAAAGGCAAATAAAGGGCATTAGACAAAGCAAAGGAAACCGCTTGCACGTCATGAACGTACCGCCGGACTGGATACCGGGAAGCGGTAAAAAAATTAATTATAAATGCTGTCAAAAGCTTTTTTGTATTCCGGATGCAACAACACAAAGTCAACAACTTTATTATATGCCCGGCTGCCGTCCTTCGTTTCGTGATATTCTAAGTTAAAAATATCATGCAACTTTTTTACCAGTTCATAAAAAGCACATGCTTTTTCTTTTTCCTGGCGATTATAGACCGTTACGCACATTGTATAAATGTTAGATTCTACAACTAAGTTTTTATGTTTGGATAACATAGACTTACACCAGCTCATTGTATTATAATCGTTTAAACCAAAATCGAATCTATACCCCGTCAAACCGTACATAAAATTTACTTCTGTATATTGCATATTGTATTTTTTTTGCAAAAGATATAATTGTTTTATTCATTCTTAACCCCTCCGTATTTAGAAAAACAGGCGGGAAAGCCCCGCCCGAAATTATTTTATTTAGTTCAAACAAGCGTTTATTTTTTCTTTCAGATGTGGGAACGCTTCACAAATTTCTTGCACGCTGTCGGCGTAATAATCTCCGACTATTTTATCAAAAATTGTGATATTCCCAGAGTAAAAACACCCAAGATCATTAAACCAAATATCGAGCCCGGTTGCCTGTTCCTTTTTGTCGTTGTACCACATATCAATTTTTATCATGTTTTCTTATCCTCCTTGAATTTTTGTTAAAAGACCGCCGGGGAAATGCTCCCCGGTACGCTTACGCTATCCATGATTTTCTCACTGGAAATAGGCGTATTTTTCATGGCTTACATCTCCGCAAATCTATAACAAGAATGAATCAGCCTTGAAGCCTGGAACAGCGCTCTCCCCTGAACGCCCAACCATTCTTCGCCACTGTTTGGTTTGCGTTCGCCGTTGCGTGTCTTTTTGAGTTCTGACGGAGTGCAAAGGGCTTTTGCAATATCCGCATCGTAGATAAGAGCACAACCACCCCAACTATACTGCAACCAACCGTCTGCACCGTTTAACAATAATGCTTTTAATTCTTCCCAAGTTTCTGGGAGTTCGTCAAGTTCCAAACCATCCACTAAGTCCAAAGCGTAATTTTTAACACCTTTTTTCCATGCTGATTTTGTTTTTTCATTCTCGATTCTTTTCATAAGCTCTCTCTTTGCCATTGCTTTTCACCTTTGCCCCTGTTATAATGGGGTTACCTTTCTTTTTTTTGATTGGTGCCCGGTTTGGTTTGGAAGTCTGCCGGGCTTTTTTTGTTCTCTGTTGATGGTTATATATTAGCATAGTTTAATAATAGTGTCAATAGCATAGTTTAATAAAATATATTATTTTTAAAATAGTGTTTTTCTGCACATATAATAGGAAATAAAAAAATATCGAAATAAAAACCCACAGCCGATTGACGCATAGTTTAATAAATGATATAATCAAAGCAAACAATAACAGGAGGGCTAATAAATGGCATTTAAAGAGAAAGAAAAGGAACTTTCATATATTGCACAATATCAAAAAGACAAGTACGACCGTATAACAGTAATGGCACCAAAGGGAACCAAGGAAGACGTAAAAAGAGCAGCCGAACTCAAAGGCGTAAAAATGTCGGCGTTTGTCCTGGAGTGCATCCAGAAAGAGATAGAAAGAATGAAAAAATAATAGAATAGTTCAATAAAATACTTGACGCATAGTTTAATAAGTGCTATAATAAAGACAGTTAAAGAAAGCAACTAAAAACTTCACAGAGAAAAGGAGAGAAAAGAACATGGCAATAAAATATAACTCAATCGAGTGGCTTGAGAACAAATTTAAAAGTTTGAAAAAGGACAATCAAGATGTGATCTACAGAATTACAGAAACTCCGTGTTGGTATAACATCCAGATAGAATACGATGGCGGCGAAGAGATTGCATATTATCAAACTGGTAATTGGTCTGAGATAGTTGATTTTTGCGAAAATCATTGCAATCCTGGAAATGATTACATGGCCGGGCTTGGATGTACTAACGTGGAACTTATAGAAGCAACCGAAAAATATATTCATGGTCTTGGAAAGAAAACAAAATGGGAGGATTAAAAAATAAAAATTTGCAGATATTGTGGAAAATCTTTTTGGAATGGCACGTCTTCGAATGTATGTTCAGATTATTGCAGAAAAAAACAGTTGCAAATTAGAAGATACGAAGTGGACATTCGGCGTGGCTGCAATTGCGACTTGCAAAAACTATTGAACGAAAGAAAATTGTATAGAGAAGAACAAAAAAAGAGTAACCAACAACGAACGTTGGTTACTCTCTCATAGAAATGCATTCAATAAATTGAATAGCATACTTATGGCGGCTTTTGGAGAGATAGCGCATAATATACGCCCATTAACAGCCAACCGCCAAAGCTGTTATAACACATATAACACAGTACGCACGAAGTTGTCAAGAGGAAAATTTATTTTTTTTGCACTTGACTTTCGATTCGATAGTGCGCTATACTCACACCAACGACGGCCGCGGGGAACTCATGGAGGGATAGTTGGAGCAGCTGACGCGAAAAAAATAACGATAATTTGCAGCCAGATCATGTCGGATCAGCGCCGGAAGGTCTGGCTTTTTATGTGCCTAATAGGGATATATATATTATATATTAATAGATTACCAGTACACTACTGTATGTTAATATCTTTTATTATCCCTCCATAGATTCCCTAAGGTTAGAGTTGATTAATAATAATTATTATATATAATTATATACAGTATATAGAGATATAGTATAATAATATACATAGATATAGTATATGGTGTTATATGAGATTAACTAGAAATTTTAAAAAATAGTTGACAGAATAACAACTTGTATGTTAATACTGTTAATAGACACGAAAACGGAATATATTTTTAACGCATTTTGCACAGGATAACAGGAGCCGAAACAATGGCTCACATGTTTTTCTGTGCTTTTTTATTTGCAATGTTTTTATAGATTAACGTTATAAAGCGAGGTGATACAGTGAAGAATAATAATACAGTTATAACAGATCAGGGAATTGAAGTATATGAGAGTGATATATATAGACTTGTGGACGAATATATAAGCACTGTATTACAGGTATCGCCAGAAGATTATGATACACAGAAAGAATATAGATCTGTTATTGCTGATAGTTTCGTAGATATGATTTTTTATATAGCCGATAAAATACAGAAACCTAGTAATAATAACATAGAACTGTTAGACAGTATATTTAATATATATGTCAGAATATGCACTAGATATGGAGTGCTACCGACGTTAGAAGTATTTAGCTTTTTAGTGGGAATAGAACGTAGAACTTTTACATGTTGGATGAATGGGCAATACAGAACCGCCTCGCCACATGGCGACACGGTAAAAAAATGGTTCGATATTTGCAAGAATTGCACGATTAACCGGCTCAATAATCAGGCCGGCACAAATGCCAACTTGATATTCGTTGCAAAAGCAGCTTACGGAATGGCTGAGACAGCACCAGTACAAGTAGGACAGCAACAGGGTATACCACAGCAGACAGCGCAGCAGATCGCAGACAAGTACAAGGATGTTCTGGAGCTTCCAGAGATGGAAAAGCCGGAGTTATAACAGCGTGGAACGTACACAAGATCGTTGAAATGTACGCAGATGACGAACAAACAGGCCGAAAAGCGGTAGACATGGCAGTATTTAGTAAATATGCACATATATAACAGTTGAATTTGTGCATGATGTATAGCAGTCTATTTAAAAAACAAGTGTTTATTAAATAGATGTAATATTCTGAAAATTGATATGCATTATAATTTCCTTGATCACTGCCGAAGGCATCCGAAAAGCAGCGTTTAGACCGGGACAACGGGAACCCATGGGGCAAAGGGTTGCCCGGTCAGCGTCACCAGAGACAGACCCGGGAGGGGGGTGTATATGGATGCCCCGAACGGCCTAATGAGTGCTCTGAGTAAATCTGATTTATTACTTTTGTCCTACATAATAAGGAGATGCAATATGCCAAAAGGAAGACCAACTAACAATCCCAAAGGTGAATCAATTCGTATTCGTATCACTGATGATATGAGAGCAAAACTTGAAAGGGAATCATTTCAAACAGGGCTGAGTATTTCACAAATCATTCGAAATTTAATAACTCAGAAGTTAAGTTAAAGGAGTGTCCGAAGATGAACAGCGTAGAAGAGTTAGTTTCATACGGAATTAGCAAAGAAAATATTTCTCAAATGATTGAATATTATCAAAAGCGTATTGGCACAGTAAATGGTGACTACAAAATTATTGATATTTCATACAATCCATATACTAAAGCCAGAGTAGTTAAACTTAAATGCGTTACATGCGGAAATGAAATCCAGAGAGGAATGATAAAAGGCAGAAATAAATGGAGTGAACTTATAAAGGCATGTCCTAAATGTCGAAAGAAAAGACGAAATGCAGAGCTTGAAAAATCTCGAAAAATTAAAAAAGACCTACTTGAATCCGAAATAGGGAAACAGTATGGAGATTACACTGCTTCAAAAATAATAGAACAGAATCCTATTAAGATTCGTATGGTTTGTAGAGAATGCGGAGCATTTAAAGATGTTTCTTTTAGCATGATGCATGCAGGGAAGTGGAAAGATCAGAAGTGCCATAAACATTTTTCGAATATTAAATACGATGGAACTTATATCGGGAAACATTTTGGTTTCCTAACGGTGATAGGAATAAATGATCCTGGTGAAATTAAAAGGTTTAAATGCCGGTGTGATTGCGGGAATATTAAGAACGTAAGACCGATTGAATTAGTTTCAGGGATGGTAAAAAGTTGTGGATGTCGTCATAGTGATTCTAGCCGAACCCATGGTGGAAGTAATGATCGCCTGTATCATGTGTGGCAGGATATAAAGCGAAGATGCGAGTCCATTACTGCTTCTAACTATTACAATTATGGCGGACGTGGAATTAAATTATGCGATGAATGGCATGACTATTCGATATTCAAAGAATGGGCCTATAAACATGGATATGATGAAAATGCTCCGTTTGGAGAATGCACGATTGACAGAATAGACGTAAACGGAAATTATGAACCCAACAATTGCCGATGGATTACTAATGTTGAACAACAGAAAAATAAAAGACCTCCTTCCGAATGGAAGAAACGAAAAAACAAGAAAAAGACGGCGATGATTTTGTTCGGAGGGGAAATGGTACCGAAATCTGATATTTGTAAGCAATACGGAATTTCTGTAGAAACATTTAATTATAGGCATAATCAAAAAGGCATGACTGTAGAAGAAGCATTGAATACTCCTAAAATGGCGAAAGGCCGTCCGAGAAAGGCGGTGTGACAATATGAGAAAAACCTATAGCAATCCTCAGGGCGAATCAATCAGAATTCGTATTCCGTACCAGCTAGAACGAAAACTCATAGCTGAGAAGAACCGAACCGGCAAGAGCGTGTCACAGATCACTCGTGAAGCCCTGGCAGAATATTTTCGGAAGAGGTAGGCAAATGTCGATATTCAAAAATTTTTTTAAATATAAAAAAGGCTTTTCTGGAGAATTTGACGTGCATCCGCTTGAAAAACCTTTAATGCATGACAATGTATATGAATATCATCACAAGAAAGCTGTTCTTGAAAATGAAATGTTGTACGATACAGAATCTGCAAAAAAGGTTTTTACGGACGAATCAAGCTTGGAACATATATCGTTTGGAGTAAGCACGCAAAGGGTTTATTTCTTAACTTCGAATAGGCATTGGTTCTCAGCTGAAGAGAGAATCGAGACCGAAAGCGGAATAATCACTGATGTTGGAAGTTATTGTATACAGGTTTTGAAAACAATCTTTACGTATAGTAATCTTCGCATAGAACAAGAACTCACAGTTAAAGCCCTAATCGGCAAAAACGATTATGAATTATACAAGAAATATTTTGGGGAGGTAGAGGAAGCATGAATAGTAACAAGAAAGTTTATTATGTATACACTGAGAATGGAAAAGCAATCTTAACGGACGAAAAACCGGATTTTAATAAAATAAAAAATTACACAATGGTAAGAGCCGACAGAATCGAATGCGTTATCGGTGGCAAGAAGAATCAGGACGATTTAATGCTTCCAGATAAACCGATTGATGTAGCAACGATGCTGATTAATGCCGAAGTAAGTGTTGACTTAGGGGATAAAGGACCATTAACTTGCCCGAAATACGACTCAAATCAGCTTCAGGAGATTGCAGAACATCTTCTGGCGTATTGCAAAGCACAGGAAAGGGGATGCAAAGATGCCTGTTGTGAAAATTATAAATCCGAGTCCGTATAACTGGATGGGGACACAGTGCTTTATTGACGGACATGAAGTCCCAAGAGTAAAGTCTGTTGATTTCCATGTTGCTGTTGACGAGCTTCCGACATTTGTATTCGAGATGGTGGCAGAGCCGGATATTGAAATGGAGTGCTTGGCACAAATTAGTTTCACTTCTCAATCAATTACTGATGCAGTTTCAGTTTTAAGGCATGAACTGTTACAACACGGGGAAATTTACCGTGGATTCAAAGCAAGCCTAAAATCGGCCTTAGAGCATTACAATTACTGTGGATTACCATTTGAGCCGGAAGAAGAAATCGCAGAGAAGATACTTAATTTTATGATTGGAGAGGAAAAATGAGATTACCATTAACGATCATTGCAGTAGCGATTAACATAATAGTATTCACAACGTTAACTGCATTCCTCATGACGCAAATTAGTGAGAAGAAAATACCGATGTTTTCTACTTTCTTCTTTACAGTGTTGGAATTAGGACTCATTCTGAATACCATATTAATCTGCACAGCGAGGTAAAAATATGCTTTTAGCATTTCCTGCGAGGATTATTCCGTTTTTTATCATAGAACGGGTTAAACCTATAATCAAACCGGAAGGATACGCTTGCCCGATTGTGGAGCGGTACGCAAGCAAATATTCTTTACATCCAACTTAGTGTAAAAAAATTTCTGTAGTCGATTATATTAAATTCGATTTTCTCCACATATATATTGTTTGCATTGCAGAAATAGTAATTATATCACACACAATTCTTTCTCCTGCTTTTGTAATGGTGCGGAGTGGGAGAAAGATTTTAGGGCTATCGCCAAGTGGTAAGGCACAGCACTTTGACTGCTGTATTCGCGGGTTCGAATCCCACTAGCCCCATTTGTCGGGTTGCGCATGTACCTGGCAATGGTTTATTTCACATAGACCCTCCGATACCCATCTAGCTCAACGGAGCTGCCTAAAGGGGCTTCAAACGTCCCGGATGGGATTCCCGTATAGGTGACAGCAAAACCAAAAAAGGGAGCCTTTGTTGCGACTGGTGGCAAAGAATCGCAACAGTAGAAAATATGGCTTTGAGGTGCTGGTAATATTTTCTACTCAGGAAATTTAGTTCAGTGGTTAGAACGCCCGGCTCATAACCGGGAAGTCCTGAGTTCGAATCTCAGAATTTCCATTTCTTCCATATGCTGCCCATCCGTTTTATGGGCAGAAAAAACTTTCGGATGAGCGTATGTGAATCAGAATGAGCAAAGATATGTAACGGCATAGGCTTGTGCTTGATCTGATTTCCCGTCCGATGAATGTTTCTTAGTTTCAATAAGCCATCACAAGCGCGCATTGATGACAAGGGAGTTTTCAAGAAGCATAAAATAGCCCAAAAAGGCATAATAATATCCGAAACAACTCTGTGTGACTGACACAGCATAAAACAGCCTAGTGGAAAGCATAACACGATAAACATATTGCTAACCCGGGAATCCGGGTTTTGGGAGAATATTCCGTAGAGGTAGCGGGGCAGACTGTAAATCTGTTGCCATTGTGGTTCGGATGGTTCGACTCCATCTTCTCCCATTCACTGTTTGGAGACTGAAAGTTTGGTGGTAGGAAAAGCACAGGGTAATACATGGCAGAATGTTGGCCGAGTTCCGAGTATGTATTACTTATCGGCAAAGTGAATTTCCTCTAGTAGTCAATAAGTGAACGTGCTTGAAATGGTTCTTCCAAACAGTGTATAGCAGGATAGAGAAGTGGTTTTCTTTCTGGTTTTCTTATATAAAACATACGGAGCGAGTTAGGTGCAGCGTAGTGGTTCGATTCCACTTGTGGGCGTAGCTCTTGCGAATAAGGTTCCCACCGTTTTTTTTGATTTTTTGACGATACAATAAAATCAGATTTGGTTAGTTAAGTGGTGCATTGCTGTAATGGTAACAGAGAGACTTGCTAAGTCTTCCAACAGAAATGTTGTCCGTGTTCGAATCACGGATGCACCGTTCCAATGAACTGCAATCATTGGAAGGATTTCATTTTTATCTTACCTTTCTATGAATGGTTTCCAGTACTCCACGTTGGGTGGCTAGTTACGGTTCAAGTCCGTGTACTGGAATTTTTGTTTAAGGATGTGGCTTATGGAAGAAAAATGTTGTAAGAATTGCAGAAGACATGATGACTTCACATGGGTTTGTTTCAATGGTGACAGTGAATATTGTGCAGACTTTAGATGTCTTGATGATAGTTGTGAATGTTGGGAGGGTGTAAATAATGAAAATTCATGAAGCGATACGTCTGAGAAATGTATACGGTGGAGAAACGACTCTTAATGGTCTTGTAAGTCTAATACAAGGAAATAAAATTCATAGATGCCCGAAGTGCGGCGGAAGTGGAACTACTATCAAAAGAGTAAATCGTGCACAATACTGGGAGTGTTGCGATGATTACAAAGAAATAGAAGTTACTTGCGACTTATGTAACGGCGAGGGATACACCGAGAAAATATACAAGCCTAAAATGGTACAGGATGGATGGAAATGCGAATAGCAGGCAAAGAAATCAACGATGAATGTTCCAAGTGCGGAAATATTCTCGAATGCGAGTTGTTTCGACAGGGACATGGAATAAAACAGGAACGTGAGAATATAGCAAAGATGATCAAGTGTCAGATAAAGCACAGGGAGGGCAAGGAAAAATAAAATTATGGAAAATAATTTATCGTTACGAGACAAACGTAAATGTCCATTTTGCGGAGGAGTAGTAATCAATACAGGAGCGGATATCTTTGGTGGCGACGTAGATGCTGCAGGTTTGAGAACTGATGCAGAATGGATTTGTACAAACTGCAAAACTGAATTTAATAGTGAATTTTTTCTCGAATCTGATAGGATTAAGACGATTTATAACGCAAAGGTCACATTACTTGACAAAAAAGATTGTCAACCTAACATTCTTGGAGAATTAGATAATGATAGAGGAATATGGTGATATAAAATGATTAAAATTTTAGTTCCCGGAACATTAAAAAGAATAAATTGCGGAAAATGCGGAGCAGTGTTGCAGTACGATGAAAAAGAAGATGTTAAAGAAGAATGCATAGAAAAGATGCTTTCTACAAATATGCCATCTGAACGTGGACGTAAGCAGAAATATATCATATGCCCACAGTGCAAGAATAAAATAGTTACGTGGTCTACAAGATAGGAGAAGATACCATGATTAAGAAACTCTGCAATCTTTACATAAAACACAAGACAAAAAATCTCACGAGGATTCCATTGTTCACAATGATGTTTGACTGGAAGAAGTTTCAAGAGGACGGAAAAAAGGGAAGTTGTTTACTGTATGTGATTCATCCAGATATCGCAGAAGATTTAGTTTTGCGTAAGAAACTGTGCGACTGTGTAGATTATATCCGTAACAATTACGATATGGAAATGTTTACAAAATTTTAGTGGAATGAATTTCAGGTGAACGGTGTTGAAAAACAAAACAATTTTGGAATTGGAAAAGGAAAATAAAAGACTTGCAGTCAAAAACAAAGAACTCGAAAAAAAACTCGAAAAAGCCAATTCGATTGTTATGGCATATACAAATGAGTTGCAAACCAGAGAAGTTATAAAAGGCGTTTGGGATACGCAATTGCCACTGATATCTTCTCTAATCTGATACGGAGCACAGTAAACAATGGTACAGTGATCAGCATCAGTCCGATTGCATCACAATCAATCAGCTTCAAACAGCATTGGACGTAATAGTTGACCGATATGCAAATCTAAGAAAGGTTCATGGGGTGAGATGATATGGAAGAGTTTAAGACAAAAGATGGAGTGATAAAAATCAAAGAATCGGTTTCGCTTAATAAATGGGAGTTTCCGATTTGCACAAGAGGAAGAATTGAAACAATTAAAAGACTGTCGAAAAAAGGACTATCTTTTTCTGGTGCTGCACATATTATATGCAAACAGAGAGCTTTTTTTAATAATGAATTTACGCAACAATCGAACGAACAGATGCTTGTTGATGCTTTACGATATAAAAATGGTTGCGTGAAAGTAACAACCAAAAAACTAATATTGGAAGAACCGTTCTATGATGTGGAACAAAACAAGACATTGATTTACGGGATTGAAGCCAATGGAGAATATGACGTATCAAATAATTATCTGAGAATGCATGGAATACCTGTAGCACGCAGAGTTGCAGGACGCAAAGGAGTGAGGAAGCATGAAAGATAATGCATATTTACTTAGCAGCCCTTGGATAGGAGTCGCTCAAATCCTATATTTTTCTTCAGGAGCGTTTAAAACATGCATTGCTTCGTATAACAACAATTATCTTAAAATGCATGGAAAGCACAAAATAAGACAGATTGCCGGAAGAAAGAGAAAAAGAAAATTCAACAATCAATTCAGCAAGAACGTAAGAAGTAAAATGAGAATTTATCTTAAACGGAAACGTAAAGGCATTAAGCATAAAAAGAATAGGAGATTTAAGTGAGCATCAAATCAGCATTTGAATCAGAGGGAATAGATTTCTCTCAGGCAATGAATCCACCTGAGCCGTGGGACGGACGGGCATTAATAAAGAATATCAATGGCAAACTGTGGTATTGTTGTCCTTTTTGCGAGAAGAAAGCACTTCTAATTAGCCCAGAGACAAAAATTCGGCATCTTAAATTGAAATGCAAGGGTAGCAACTGCAAGAAAGAGTTTGAGGTGAATGTATGAGTACTTGTTATGATTGCGCGTGTTCAAAAATTGAAACAGACGGCAGCGATGCGGAAGAACTTCAAAAGACTAAACCTGTGGAACTTGACGAACTTTCGGAAGAAACCAAGTTTAGAATTTATAAATTAATTGTAAATGAAATTGGAAAGCATTTTTACAATTGCGAGATGCGTATGTCATATAAAGACTTTATACTTGTTGAGGATTGCATCAGAAAAGTTTTGCAAGGAGAACAAGATGAACACAAAACAGATTAAATGTATTCTGACAGGTGGATGCAAGTTCAAAAGTTCGGATACAGAATCAAAATGCAATGACAAAGAAAAAACTTGCACTATTACAGAAACTTGCTGCAAATGCGGAAAGAAATATACAGCGGTATTTACTTACAAACAATTAGGTATTCCAGATTGAGGTTAATGTATGAGCAAATATTTTGTAGTAAATTTTCCAATAAAGATTTTTGCTAAAGACAAAAAAGTTGTCGATGCGTTGGCAAATATTGATGTGTACCATGAAAAAGATAAGAGAATTATTTTTGTAGAATTTGTCACACTTTATACTGTTTTTCCAAAAGAATGTGTTTTTGAAATAGGATATCTTAAAAAGAAATTCAAATTCTTACATGTTGAGCCACACGTATCTGATTCTGGACTATATAAAATAAAAATTCAATATAAACGAGAAGAAGATATAGAAGAAAAAGATGAGTGGTGGGATTCACTTAGAAGTATTGTGAGGTGAGTAAATGAAAAAGATACCAACATTATTTGAGCGAGAATTTAAAGACCATAAGGTTGTAAAGGTTCTTCCAAAAGTGCATCCAGGTATGGAATGGGTGCTTGAAGAAGAAGGAATTGCAACAGTTAAATATGACGGCTCTTGTTGTGCAGTAATTGACGGAAAATTTTATAAACGATACGACTGCAAGAAAGGTAAAATACCACCAGAGGGATTTATCCCTTGTTGTGAGCCAGATTCCATTACAGGTCATTGGCCGGGATGGGTAAAGGTTGATGAGAATAATCCGTCTGATAAGTGGTTTGTAGAAGCATATTATGTAACTTCAATGTGGACAAATCAAGGTCTTAAATTGCCGGATGGCACATATGAAGCTTACGGAAAACATTTTCATGGCAATCCGTATAATGATGATTACGATGCCTTGATAAAACACGGCAAAGAAATCGTTGAAGTCGAAAGAACATTCGAGGGAATCAAGAAATATCTTTCTGAACACGAGATAGAAGGATTAGTTTTCTGGAAAGACGGAAGCCCACAATGCAAAATCAAACGTTCAGATTTTGGCTTTGAATGGCCAGTAAAGGGGAATTTATGAATCCAGTATTTATATTTCTAGTGATATGTGGAGCAGTAGCAGTATGGTTTCTACTTTACAAATTATTTCAACCGCTAGGTAAATTATTGAATCACATTGGCAGAAATGCTATTGATGAGCTAAATAAAGATGAAAGTCAAAATGAGGAGGACAAAGAATGAAAAAAGGACTTTTAGGTGGAATTGGATTAGCTGTTGTGATCATTGCAGGACTTATATGCGTTGCAAAGTGTAGTGTAAAGGTTCCAGCCGGTTACATTGCGGTCGAGTACAAAATGAACGGGGGAATCTCCAATAACGTACTTACGCAGGGATGGCATTTGATTTCACCTACAGTAAAAACTT
>ERZ772892.1288-NODE-1288-length-27058-cov-7.987409_pt1 | contig 27058 bp, 26 predicted proteins | sample MGYA00512126_ERZ772892 | MGnify/ENA primary metagenome ERZ772892 (study PRJEB29015, sample SAMEA2737697) | human gut metagenome | biome: human gut; feature: human-associated habitat; material: faeces | place: China | collected 2012 ... | reverse complement strand
TTATAGTATCGGATTTACCTGATATTTTCTTAGTTCTGCTCTTTTTCTTTCCAATACCACCAAAAATACTGCCTATAACACCATTCTCAATTACACCTTTCACTGTATCCACTGTGCTAAAACCTAAAGTGTCATCCACAAGGGTAATACCATCCTTAACCTTAGCAGCACCTCTTTCTGCCATAGTGTGACCTGTGAGAAGTTCATTTGCAGTATGTACAAATTTATAGGCATCCATTCTTGAGTTGAAAGTTACTGATTTTTCCTGATGTTTAAAGTACATTTCAACTAAAGAACCTTGTTGCTTAATCTGTGGCTTTTCATTATAAAACTTCACATCTTCTTTAGGAATCACCTCAACAACTGCCTCATCACTATGCAGTAACCTTTTATTTATATTTATAAAAACAAAATTCAGATTTGTTAAAATGATTTTTAATTCATCAGAACAATCACACTTAAAAAGTGGAGATTCATTTTCTCCTAATTTATAATATTCCATAAACTGCACCCCATTATTATGTTAATCAATGATATAAGTTTATCACTTATTCAGCCAAAATCATTATGCTGGTAGGTTACAAATAAAAATTTTTTGACAATTTACAAAATAGCACAATAAATATTATAAAACCACTTGACATATGGTAAATTTAATGATAAAATAACCATTGTTCGAGAATATAGGGGTATAGCTCAGTTGGTAGAGCAGCGGTCTCCAAAACCGCGTGCCGAGGGTTCGAGTCCTTCTGCCCCTGCCACACACAAATCCTAAGAAACGGCTTATTTAAGCTATTTCTTAGGTTTTCTTTTTTTAGAAATATAATTTTGTTTAAAGTCGACTTCTACAATTTTGAGGATTTTTCTACAACTTTCTCACTTTTTTCTTCTTCAAAAATCTTTTCATAGTCAGAAGCTATTGCCATTTTTGAAGTTTTATCGACATGTGCATAAAATCTAAATGTTGTAGACGGATTGCTGTGACCTAACCATTCAGCAGTTTGAACATACGAAAAACCTTTGTTAAGCAAATTACTTGCTACGCTGTGTCTTAAATCGTGCAAACGTAAACCGTAATACCCCAAACTATCGGCTACCTTACGAAAATTCTTAGTCAGATAATTAGGAGTAATAACCGACCCGTTTTTGTGGGTAAATACAAAATCACTATCCGAATACAACTCTCCAAATTCTTCTTTGTTCTCAATCTGCCATTGCTTTTGAACAAGGAGTTTTTCTTTTATAAGAGGAATTAACGGCATTGTTCTGTTACTGCTTGCATTTTTGGTATCATCAGTATAATTTGATTTACCCGTAAGTTCTTTTGTGCATTGCTGTAAAGTTTCACATATATGTACGGTATTGTTTTCAAAATCAATACTTTCCCACTTAATGCCTAACACTTCACTTCTTCGCAAACCATATATTGAACACAATAACATAGGCAAATATATTATATTTCCCTCTACTGCTTTCAACATATTTCGAATTTGTTTTTGATTTAAAAATTTAGCGTTAAAACTTTTTAGCTTAGGTCTTTTGGAATTAGCGTCAGGATTGTAGATTATATATCCTTTTTCTACAGCGTCATTCAAAGCTTTAGAAATGTTCTGATGATGGTGCTGTATAGTACGAGGTGAAAGCGGTTCTGCTTTTTCTAACTTACTATCTGTATTATTTTTGAATTTATAGTAATCTGTCAAATCGCAGGGTTTTAATTCTTGCAATCTAATACCCTTTTCACGGAAATAAGGAATTATGTGTTTTTCCATATTTCCTTTATAACTTCGATATGTATTCGGTCTAACTTCGGACTTAATATATATCTTTAAGCCACAATTCAAAATAATTAGCTACAGTAATTTCGCTGTAAAAACCTCTACATTCTTTACTGTACTTTTCTAGAAGGTCCTGCAAAAACGCTTCTGCTTTACGCTTATTGTTCTTTACAGGCAATTTTGTAGTTCGCCAAATCTGTTTTCTTTTTCCGTTTTCATCAGTTACATATAAACGAGCATACCAAATTCCGTTCTTTTCAACTATACTTCCGTTAACTCTATTTTTATTCATTTTTCTCCTTTCCGAAAGAGCCAACCATAACTGATATAATAATACCACTTACAATCAGCTCTTTCAAGATTTTTAAAACTAAAATTAGCTGTTCAAATAAGTTCGTACGCTTCTTTTCGGAATAATATACTTTATTCCGATACGTTTGGATTTTAATGTTCCGTTTTTAAGCATTGTATAAACAGCATTTCTGCCTATACCTAAAATTTTTTGAACATCTTTGACGGTTAAAACATCACCGTAGTCATTTAATCTTTGCATAGTAATCACCACTCGCTATCATCAAAATAATATGCTTTAAATAAAACTCCTGTATTAGTAAGAAATACACCTTGCTTGTCCTTTGGTATTTTCTCCGCACCGTCTGAATTATCAAGTATAATTTTAGAAAGCACCGTGTCAGCCCTACCACAAATTCTGAAATCCAAGTTACTTTTAATTTGTCCTTTCAACACCTCAGAATCAGGTCTCTGTGTTGACAACACTAATGATAATCCTGCATAACGACCAAGCCTTGCTATAGTAGACAACATCCGTTCAATTCTTACTATAATTGCTTTGCTGTCCTTCCCTAAACTTGTTTTATCGAGGAGTTCTGCAACTTCATCACATGCAACAATTATTCTTTTCATAGGATTGTCGGAATGGATTTTATTGTACTTTATTATGTTAGTACAACGTTCCTCTTTAAAAATTCGTCCTCTATCTTTCAAAACCTCTAAAATATCTGTTAGTGTCCTTGAAAACTGCTCAACAGTAAATTGCATTTTGCAATATTCCTGCCAGTAGTTAGGGTAGTCAACGCCGCCCTTGAAGTCAGCAATATAAACATCTGCATTTTTTCTAACACACTGCATTAATATTAGCTTTAGCAAAACCGTTTTTCCACTACCAGTTGAACCACCCAATAGTACATGATGTGTTACATTTAGATCGAGTGAAACCGTATCTATCTGACTTTCGCCAATGTTAACTACAAAATCGTCAGGAGATAATAAATTATTGTTCCATAGAAGCGTTTTATCGAAATCATATTTAGTAGAAACAGTTTTCATAAATACATGTTGGAAGTCCTTTCCCAACTCAAAATCCACTATATGTAAATTCAATGCAGTTTCAATATTTGAACATCGTTTTCTGTATTCAAATATAGATAGCGTATTAGAATAAAATTCATATACATCAACCTTTCCCTCTTTGGTTTTTGATAACAACAATGGTGTGTTACCGAGTTTATCGTAAAAGCCAATAGCTTTTAAGCAATTCTCAACTCCTTTTGCTGACAATGGAGTACCGACCTTTGCTACTATAAACAACAAGCCAATAGTAGTTGAGCCTAACATAAAGAGGCTAAAGCTCCATAATAAAATTGAGAAAAATACGATATTATCTATAAAAAGTATCTTTTTTCTAACTACAATCCAAATAAACAGCATTAGAAAGAAAAACAAAGCAGGATAACTTATCTTCCATTTGTCTTTCCAAAGATTTTTAATACCATTGTATAATCGTATTTTCTTAATGCTCTTAACTATTCTTCTAATATTAATCACTCCTTTTGATTTTTTATCTTATATTCTTGATTAATGTGCTTTTTAAAAGTTTGTTTCACATATTTGCTTTTGAAATCTCGTTCAATATCTGAAATTTCCACAGAATACTCATTTACCTTAGTAAATCCCTGTTTAGAAATATGTTCTATTGCTTCACCATAGGATAATTTGCAAACTATCGGTTTTTTAATTCCTCTTGAATACCGATAAATGCGAATACCAACCGGGAGCATTTTTAATCTTGCACCCTCTATTATTCTTTTACTTTCATCTTTAGAGGTAAGTTCCTTAACTTCACCTCCAACTAATTCTTTTGAAATGTTTGTACCTTTATCAATAGGTAAATCAGTTAAGTACGCAGTCAAATATTTCCCGATATTATCTATATTTTTATCCACTGATTTAACAGAAACAAATCCAAATCCCCACATATTGGCAATAATTTTGTTTTCGATAAATGGAGCTTTTCAGTTAAGTATAAATATTCCATGCAAATGAAAAGCTCCACGCTCCTGTGCTTCTATTGTGATAATGTACTCATAACGATAACCCAGTTTAGCCATATATCTTTTAAATCTCTTATTAAAATTCTTAAAATCGTTATAAAGCTGTTCAGAATTTGGCATATTCTCTTTGTAAGTAAAAGTTATGAATCTACAGCAATCCGTATTATCAGGAGTAACATTTGTATTTATCAAATCCGATAAATTACGCATTGTTTTTTCAAGATTACGCAAATTATCTGTTCTATCTAATGCGTGGTGTTGTACTGACTTTACTTCTCCTGTAGAAACAACCACAAAATTATCTTTGGATAAAGGTACAATAGTAGCTCTGTTGTTTCTGCTGTCAGACATAGAAATTTCTCGAATATTCCCCATAGATTTTACAGTAACAATAATATGTGTATCAATTTCATCAGGCACATCAATCTTACGCTTAATAACGCTCATGGAATAATATCACCTGATAATCAAGTTAATAAGGTTTCGCCTGCAACTCCTTGGCGGAGTTGCAGACCTATCTGTCATTTAATTATTTTCCAACAATTTCAATATTATCGGCTGTAATACTTAGTGCATTTCTGTATTCCCCATATACGACGGCTTCGGGATTAATCAAACGCACCTCAGTATTCATTGGAACATTATTGAGTTTTGCAGGGATTTTTACAGACAGTTTCTCATAAAGATTATTCACAACATTTCCATCTGAACTTCCATAATCTGTTTCATCTGCAACAATAACTACTTCTACTTTAGTTCCAAGAATATTTTAAGTCTCATAATTCTTCCACTCCTGAACACCAACAGTCATTAATTTCTTCTTTGCAAGAAAACTCTCAATATCAAAATATTGAAACATGGATAGTTTTTTTAAAGACATAATTATTACCTTTCTGCCTAATACGTAAGGCTATAAAATTTGTTTTACAAGCTAACTAAATGCAATGATTTTTAATCCTATACATCAATGTACTTCTTTCAAAAGATGATAATATTTATAAGCAAGTACAGAATTTTCATTAGTCATCATAACATGTTCCTTTCTGTCAGATTATCATGAATCTCTGATCTTATTCAAGTGAGCTCTCTTGACATTTTCAATTATATATATTTTGTTACAAAAAAAATTACTATTCACAAAGTTTTCACATCTATATATTATTATTATTATAAATTCACATTTATGAAATGAGGTAAACCCATGAAGAAAAAAGAATCACCTTACATTGATGGATTAGACCAAATAGAAATTAATAATATTGAATCATTACCCTGTTTTTGGCAACAATGTTTTCTTAAGAGATTTTATAAAAAATTACAAGAAGAAAACATGAATAAAAGTGATGTTTGTAATAAAGCAAACCATAGTGAAGATGTAAAAGCACTTACGGATAACTATCAATTATTATTAAGTACACTTTCACAATATACAAATTTGAAAAACAAGTCTATTCGACGCATTTCCGTTGACGCTTTAATATCAGTATCAAAAGCTCTTAATGTTTCAATTGATTATTTACTTGGTATAGAATTGTTGGAGCAACATAATATTACTGATATTTTTGACGAAACGGGTTTAACTGAGAAATCAATAAACGCTTTACAACAAAACGCTAAATTACCTGATTTTATTAACGCCTTTTTGCAATCTAAAGAATTGACTAACTTGCTAAGACTTGTAAATCAAATCTTTTATTTAGATTATATTGCTAATAACATTTTATCTGCTTATAGTAAATCTTTAAGAGATATTATTCTATCGGCATATTCAAAGTATATGGAATCCGCCTTGCCTATTGAAATGAAAAAAGAGTCTTTCAAAGTAGCACTATATAATGAAATAAAAAATAACAACATCACTCTTAACAAGAAATACATATCTTTCAATGTTTCAAAGGATAGATTTTCTCAAATAATATATTTAAGTAAATACAGTAATATAAAGTTATCACAAGCATTTATAAACGATACCGTTTCATGCGTTTATAATATTCTGTCTTATGTTAGCAGCTCTGATTATTACCGAAATGCTCTATCCAATTCATTTTCCAAAATTGTTGACGAATTTCTTGCTACCAAATCTGAAAAGCTATTAAAAAATTTAGGCAATTATTCAAAATTAAACAAAACAAATAATTCAATAGATAAATAGGAAAATAAAAAGCAACCATACCAATCTAATCTTGATACGGTTGCATTTGTGTTATTTAGTTAATAAAGTCTGAAATAACTTATTGCTCCTTTTGCATTGTAAATTCGTCATTTGCTATTTCAGCTATTACAATAATTGATTTCTTAAACAGATATTCTCACATATAATATAAATTTATGTATCCATTTCAAATGTGAATCTCTCTACTAATTCATCTCCTGAATAGGTAACTGAAAATTCATTATCATCTATTGGATATCTAGAGTAACTATCTGTGGTAAATCGTAATTTTGGTGGTTCTCCTAAAATTTTAATAACATCACTTTTTGTGGAATTTCCATTAATACCCTTGTAATTATACTTAGTCTTACTTGATATTTTAGAATAATCAACAGTTATACTGCTAATCAAATCATTTGCATTAGTCATCACAAGTCCATCAGAAAATCGGCATATTGGATTACCTAAATTGTCATAAGAATCATCATATTCACCAAACTTCTCAATCGCAATTTTAATTGGTTTACCAATTAACTCGCTCACATCAATTGAAGTTACAGCTTTGCTACTTGTTTCAAGTAAATCTTGAGTTGTCGTTTTCGATGAACATCCTGATAAAATCATTAATAGTATTGTTAAAATCATACTCAAAATTACGAGTAATTTTACATTTGTTTTTATTGTTGTTTTTTTGAACATAATTTTATTAACCTCTCTTAAAAATCCATTAAAATTCTTCATTTGACTTGTTTTGTGATATGAGACATTTTATTATACTTCATATTTTTCAGTCATATTTATTGTTTCACTCTAAAGCTATTAAGAATAGCAATAACCTCTCGTTGTTCTTCGTCCGTAAAATTCTCTTCGGTATCAGCACCTGTAAATGACACAGTACCTGCATACCAAAAAGAAAATTCACTGTTTGTATCTTTTCTTACATTTTCTCTTGTTCCTTGCTCGCTCAACGGTAGAACAGCATATGAAACTCCACCGTCAACATCTGTATAATCACTATCTGTTTTCATATTGAGTATACCCGTTGTTTTTAATTTAGCAACCATAAATTCGCCCAAATCTGAATAATCTGTCGCTTGAACTGATGTGGGTATAAATTGTGACGAAGTTTCTTTAATAATATCAACTCTCGCCATATTAATTGAACTACCACCTGACTCTATCTTTCCTGAATTGTATAAAAATGTAACATTCGCACCATTACCGTTTTCGAGAGTAACTAATTCTGATAGTTGCATTACTTCTTCTTGTACAACTTTCCAATTATCTGGATAATCAAATATAAATTTAGGATATGTAATAGCATTTTCATCTCCAAACCTTGTCGTATATTCATTGGTAAGATTTATTTGTTTTTCTACTTCAGTTGTTTCTTCCACAGTAGTTGTTTCTTCCACAGTAGTTGTTTTTTCCACTGTAGTTGTTTTTTCCACTGTAGTTTTTTGTTCATCAACCTTTGAAATGGATGAATTGGTTGAACTACTGTAAGTTGTCAAATTATCCTCATCTTTTTGCGTACAAGCTGTAATATAAAAACACGTACACACTGCAATTGCAAATAAAATAATTTTTTTGGAATTCATTTAATGCACCCTTTATTACCCCTATTATTTTAACACTATTACCCATTAAAAAGTATATTCATCTCAAAGACATTTCTACATCTTTGTATTGGCTCATTTCGTATCAAAAATAAACTATTTGATTTGGACTATAGTTAGTATTTATGTCAGCTTGTACATTTCCGTCAAATTGTATTGATAAATTTATATACTTTTTTTCTTTTGAATTTAATAAATCAAGATCTATGCTGTTTGACGATGTATCATATATTTTTCCCTTTAAGTCATAGCTTTTATTATCATATTTTAGAACACCCTCAACGGTATCATTTTTATATTTTGTAATTTCAAACACAAAAGTAACCTTATAATCCTCACTCTCAGTAAGCAAGTATGGATAACCATCTCCACTCCAAGTATTTATCAAATTATATTGTTCACTATATGAATCTGCATAAGAATAATTATTATATTCCCATATTCCGATTGCATCATTAAATACATAGTTAAACTCTATTTCACCAGTTATGTTTTGTATTTTTGTGCTTTTTGCTACGCTAAAAACAAAGGTCGCTTTTCCCGAATTTAAATCAGAAGTAGTTTTACTTTCAACAGGTGCAAATTTATCATATTCATTCATAATGTGTTCTTTGCACTCCTCTTCGTAATCTTTTGCTACGGGAGCTGCTATAGGAACTATTTGCCAAGAATCCTTTGCATAACAATCAATATCAACCAAATTCCATTCTTTGTACTTGTTATAAGAAAATTCATACTGCCTATGGCATTCAATCTTTGTATTATCATATACAATTTCTACAACCGCTTTATATTGATCATTTTTTTCAAATCATTTATTCTATAGACCAATATAACTTTCCTAGCTATAATTTTAAATCCTTTACAATTATATACCATACATTGCAAAATTGCAATACATTTTTCATTGCAATTTTAATTGCTTTACTCAATGCTTATTATTCTTCGTTTATGAAATATAATTGTTTTATAGGAGGTGTTCAAATGGCATTTCAATTAAAACCAAACAGAAAAGAATCAGAAAATAAAACAATCAGATTTCCAATATCATTAATACAAGAAATAGAAACAGTTATAGCTAGTCAAGATGTTACTTTCTCCAGCTTTGTTTTACAGGCTTGTGAATACGCACTGAAAAATATGGATACATCTGAACATGAATCAAAGTAATTTATATTCAAACCTAAGAAAACTCCCTAAACCTAATTTTGAAGATTTAGGGAGTTTCTGTTTAACATCAACTGTAAATGCAAAAAATACTTTGCATTTACATTATAATTAAGACATAGTAGATAAAATTGATTTAATGTGATATTATATATTAAATAAAACTAACTTGTGGTGATATATGTGATTAAGCAAATTGTTATAAAAAATTTCAAATCGATAAAATACGCAAATTTTAATTTTAAAGACAATCGAGATATTGTATGCTTTATAGGCAAAAACGGCTCAGGAAAATCTAACATCTTTAAAGCTATCAAATATTTCTTTGACAATATAAGTAAACCTTATTCAGAAGAAAAAATAATTGATAATAACAATCCATATATACAAAAATGTGAAATTTCAATTACATTTCACCTAAAAACATTGCGTGATAAATCAAAGTACAACGCAGAACTAAAATCTAAATTTGATAAGATTGATAGTTATATAGAAAATAACCTTGATAATATTAACGCAAATGAGAAATCATCCTCTAGAAATGAGCTAAAATTATCGATGACCCAATTCAAAGATGGTACAATATCATGGAATATAAATAATAAAAGCATACAAGAAACCGTCAAGTTTTTATTTCCTGTATATTATATTGATACTAGAAAACTTGATATTTTTATATGGGAACAATTATGGCAAATAATTAGTGACTTATCAGCCGCAATGCCTCAAAGAAGCCAAGAGGAATGTCGTGATCTAATAGACTCTACTTTTGTCGAGATATATGGAAATAAATATATACTTAGTAAAGAAAAAATAGAAAAGGCATTTAAAAGAAGTAATATTTCACTTGATCCATATCATTTTGATTCAAAATATAAGAATGCTTTTGCGATGAGATTCGGTGGCGAACAATTCTTAGTTGATAAACATCCTCTTCCCTATTTTTCAGATGGAACCAATTCTTATAATTATCTTATTTTACTTACAACCTTAATTCCACAAATTTCTGATATAAGCTGTAAATATCCAGTGATTCTATTAGATGAACCTGAAACTGGTCTTCATTCAGATTATATATCACAATTTGTTAACACTATTTTTGACAATATAAAAAGCAATACTTTATTGTTAATTAGCACCCATTCGCCTAAATTAATATCAGAATTTACAAACCACCATATTAACTTCCAGCTTTATAAAATTAATAAAATTGGTACTTATTCTGAAGTACGTAAAATGGATATCTCGTGGCTAACTGATAATAATCACAGAATTACCATAAAAGAAACAGAGTGCTACTTTTATGATTACCTCGTATATATTGAAGGAGAAACAGAAGTAGCTTTATTTGAAAACGAATATATTAAAAGCTTATTTAAAAAACTTAAAAAAATTCATTTTTATTCTTTCGATAGTAACAATGAAAGATTTAAGGCTGTTGATTCTAAAAATATTAATTTAGGATCAAAATTCAAACTAATACTAGACTCAGATAAAATAATTAGTTATAACCATAAAACTTCAAAGTTTAAACTATATCATGGTCTTAACCCTCTATATAATAAAAAAATCAAACAAAATAATGAATTTAGATTTTTCACCAATGACAACATAGATTTATTATCTATACATAGCAATATAATTGCACTATTAAAAAACACATATCATTATGCCGCAAATTCGCATTATATTAATAACCAGAATTTTAACAATCTAATGCGACTAATCAAAGAGTTTTGTGGCTACTATAACATTATAGTTAATTGGTCTACTATCGAAGGAGAACTAATTACCTATGAAAATATAGACAAGTTTTTAGAGTTTATGTCAACTCAGTCCATACAACCAGAAGTAATGACCCAACATAATAACATTAAAGTTATAACAGACAAAAAAGAAAAAGCAGTTCTTGTATTATGTGAATATATAGGCAAAACCGAAATACAGGAACAAAAAGGTGGTGTTAGATTTAACGGAGATAAACTCAAAACCATTACCAGCAAAAAAACAAGTGGATGGGTAGACAGTTGGATTGATTATTATTTTGAAAACTACCTTGGCAACTTAACTACAATTACTGATAAAAGAATACAATTTAAAAAAGATTTTCCACACCTGTATAGTACTTTACAAGAGCTCGAAAACATGATAGAATAATATTGTGAGTAGAAATTTGTATAAAACGCATATTTTATACAGCCTTATGACATTTATACATATTTAGCCAAAAACTATTATGTAAATTAAAAAATCTAAGGTCTTATTAATAGCTATATATAAAAACTTTACACCGTTTAATCATGAATTTATCGGTGGTAGAGCTCGCAGAGCGGTAATCTGAGTAGTACTCACAGTAAAAAGAGCCTTAATTGGCTCTTTTAATTTAGGAGAAATTCTATGAATAGTTTAAAAATAGAAAACAAAGATAATCTCATTGAAATTTTGGCATACAATGAAGAGAATATTATCGATGCTATTAACGACAAAGAAAATACTTATTTTAAATATAAATTAAGAAAGAAAAATGGTACTAGAGATATTTACGGACTAAAGAAAGACAACACTCTGTATCACTTACAAAGGAATTTAAATACTAAGGTATTCAAAAATATATTATTTCCCGAATGTGTATATGGTTTTTGTAAACATAAATCTTATTTTGATTTTTTGGCACCTCATATTTCCAAGAACAAAAAAAGATATTACTTACGACTGGATATTTCCAAATTTTTTGACTCTATTAGAATTGATGATATATATCAATCATTATCGTATTATATTAGTAACGACATATCTGGTGATGAGAAAGATTATATCATCCAACTTATAATAGATATTGCTACCTTGAATGAACAAGTCATTCAAGGGGCTATCACATCTCCAATCATATCGAATCTTGTTTTTCGAAGTTTAGATATACGAATAGAACGGTATTGCAAGAGATTTAGAATTAATTATACTAGATATGCGGATGATATGTTATTCTCATCTACAACCAATTACATTCACAATTATAAATTTTCAAATGCTATTCAATACATCATCTCTGATAAAGGATTTTATTTAAATCATCATAAAACCCTTAAGTTTAAAGATGAGATATCACTAAATGGTTTTGTAATTGGAACGAACATACATTTATCTAGAAAAAAATATAATTCCATAAACAAAATTATCTTCACATTGAGTCAATCTACTTTTACTGGCTTTAGTAACAGAAGACAGCAGTATATAATTAAAAACAAATTAGCGGGGTATCGCTCGTTTTTAATACAATCCAGTAGATACACTCATGATGAACAACAAAAATTAAAAATTGAAAATAAAATTAATACCATTCAAAAGCTAATTTTAAAATACTGTGTTTAGCTGTCCGAGGTGCTTTATTAAATAAATCATAAAAATAACAAGTTATGGTTGGCTTATTTCTACAATAATTCTACAAATTTATTATTTATGTATTGTTTTTACCTGTTTTTAATAACACTATCAGGGATAACTCTCTACAGTTTAACACATCATAAAACGGCTTAAGCAGCTGTTTTCGTTGCTCCAAAACCGCGTGCCGAGGGTTCAAGTCCTTCTGCCCCTGCCAAGCAAAAACGGTTTAAACACTGCGTTTAAGCCGTTTTTTGATATAATTTTATGATGGGAGCACGGTCTGAGTTTCCTATTTTGGTGCTCATTTCAGGCATCAAAATGTTCAACCAGCGCTAATAATTCCAACGTTTCCGTCTGCTACATCATCAAAATAGCATCAATTTTTCTGTATCTATTCAGATAAAAGATTGTATCACAAATTTTAATATACATTTTGAGGAGATAATAAAACTTGACAACAGAAGAAATATTTTGTGACTTTGATTTAAACGACTACGAAAAAACTATATATAGTTTAGCTATCTCTTTTGGCGTTAGAGGTTCATATATTATAAAAGACGAAGATATTTCTAATATTGCAACACTTTTATCTGTTGACTATAACTTGCTTTGTAAAGCCTTATCTTTCTACAATAAAGATTATATTCCATTGCAGATTAAATTTGGAACAGATGTTTACATCATAGAAAACTTCCATGGTGCTGATTTATTTCATGCATTAATAATAGTATATTTTATCTACCGAAATTTAGAAGAGATTACAGATGGCACTTCGTATGAGGCAATACTAGATAACTATAAAATATTTCAATGTTGTATTGGTGAATTTGAATTTTTAAATGCACTTACTTCGACTGTTGAATGCATGTATAAAAAATATTATTCCGTTGATTTCGCAGTTTTTAACAATAGTAATTACCAACCAAAAAATGAATTAAATCTATTACGTAGTTTTATAACAACTGGTCATAGAGATATTTTCGATAGAAAATATTTGCCTTTCTTATATCGCATAATTAGTTATGAACTTATCACAAGAGTAAATTCAATATATCTTATTACCATAACTCAAATAATTAAACATTCTGATTTCATGAGTAATGACATAAAAGAAATGTCAAACGAAATGTATGATTATCTATTATATATGGTTCAGAATGCAAGAATCATATCAGTTCAAACAAACTTCCTTCCTCCACTTCGTTCTGAACATTCTGAAATTCGTGACAAATACGATAACACAACAAGGCTACAAATAATATATGGATATGAAAATTATGACTCATATGTTTTGCGACTTGATTTAGCGCACAAAGGACAGGAACTTATTCACTATAATAACAAATCTCCTGGTGGAATCAAATGTTGTTTATTTACACACAATGAATATAATTCTATCATCAAGGAATCTCCTGTAGCTAAGGTGTTTTTTGTAAAATATGGTAGTCGCTACGCATTAAAAGAATTAAATAACCTAGATATTTCTAAGGAATTGCTAAAAGTTTATGAGGAAATAAGAAATAAAAAAGAACACACTTCAGCATTTAATAACACTTATGATGAAAATGACATTGTAAAATTTATAAACATAATATCTTTAATGTTACCTTCCAATTGCCTAGTACATATAGATTTTGAGGAAAAGCATGCCCGTTCTTGCTTTAATTACAATAAAATAATGTATTATGCAATACTTTTAGAAATTGCTTTTTTGTCTCACGAAAAAAATGATTTTCAAAAAATTCTTAAATTAATCTCAACTACTGCATCAAGATATGGCCTAATACTTGAAGATTCAACGGATGAATTTTCAAATATCGAAGGGTTTTGTTTGATTATAGATGAAGCAAAAAGCAAAATAAATTCGTATAAGCCTTCTTGAATTCAAAACAATTTAAAGTTGATAATTATCTTTTTTGTATTAGTATTTTCTCATATCTCAAACCCATCCGTAATCCCATTCAGTTTAGTTAATTCTCTTTTCACATAATAAAGCTCCGTGCTTTCAGAAGTTGTATATCCGAGCAGGTCTGCAACCTGTCGTGGAGTTAAAGATTCGATTGATCCGTCAAGTTGCTTTATACCATTTACCAGATTCGTGGCAAAAGTGTGGCGGAGCGAGTGCAAGCCTTTTGTTTCTGTATCTTTTGAGAAAGCACCGAATGCTTCATTTTTGAATATTTTAATCTCTTCCGGCGTGAATACCGTTATGGTTTCTCTCGTCGGAAGATTTTCTTTGTTTCTAGCGACTCAATTATTGAGTCATATAGTATCGTTATTTTACCAACACTACACAACTTCATTTATTTTGGCAAGATAGTTATTCTTTAGTTTGATATTATTTGTTATGTATGCTAATATAAATATAAATTTATTTCATTTACAAACAGGAGGTTATTAATGCTTTTATATGATAAGAAAATTTTTTTACTGGATGATGAAAACGAAATTATCAAAATGATTGAATCGGCTCTAAGAAAAGATGGATTTAGTAAAATTTTTTCTGCTAATACTATCAAGGACTCTGGAAAAATTGTAAAAAAAGTAAATCCTGACATTATGATTTTAGATGTTATGTTACCAGATGGAGATGGTTTTGAATTTATGAAAGAAATTCATAAAACTGTTGACATTCCTGTAATTTTTCTTACTGCTAAGGATGAGGATTATGATAAAATTATAGGTTTGGGTTTGGGTGCCGATGATTATGTTACAAAACCATTTTTAATGAAAGAACTGATATTAAGAATAAAAGCAATTTTAAAGAGAACTTATAGCGATACATTCAAAGACTGCAATGATATAAAATTTAAATTAGGCAGTAAAACAATAGATATGGCACAGAATTTAGTTATTTCTAATAGAGGTACACACTCTTTTACAGCTAAAGAAAGATTAATTTTAGAAAAGCTGTATCTTAACAAAAACAAGGTTGTTACAGGTGACGCTTTATGTAATTATGTATGGAATGACAACTTGTACGGTTATGAGCAGACGTTAATGACGCATATAGGCCGTATTAGAAAAAAGATAGAAGAAAATCCTTCAGAACCAAAACATCTTTTAACTGTAAAAGGAATCGGATATAAACTGAAGATTGAGCAAGGTGATAGTTTTGAAAAAAATACTTAAACGATATGTAATAATGACAGCTATTATATTATTGATATTATTTATTATAAATGCTGTTGTTTTTTATTGTTGGCAATTAAGTCGTGATGAGGAATCTCCATCTAAAATTAGTTATTTACAAGATAGTATTACTGAAGTTAACGGCGTTATTAAAATAAAGGATGACGCATTGGATTATGTAAATAAAAATTATCAATGGATGATGATAATTAATAACGACGGAAATGTAGTATATGAAAACAAATTACCACAAGAATTAAATTATAAATATACCATAGGAGAAGTTTCAGATTTTTCAAAATGGTATTTAAACAATTATCCCGTAAGTACAATAAATTCGCCTTACGGTTTAATTGTTTTAGGGGATAAAAAAGACAGTATATGGAAAAATAACTTTTCAATAAAGAAAAATACTATAATTCCAACAATAATTATTCTGATAATGACTAATCTGATTATAGGTGCTGTTTTGTCATTGATATTTTCCCTTCTGTTTTTTAAAGATTTAAGAATAATAACAAAAAGTATTCTTAATCTTTCCCAAGACGAACCTCAAAATATGGAAGAAAAGGGATATTTACAAGATGTTTATCACTCAATAAATACTGTTTCCGATAAATTGATAAGACAAATGGATGAGATTAATACCGGTAAAGAAATGAAATCAAAATGGCTACAGGGTGTATCCCATGATATTAGAACACCTCTTGCTATTATTTCCGGAAATTCACAAGCTTTATTGGATAATTGCAACGACAAAGAAGAAAGGAACAAATTAGAATCAATCAGCTCTCAATGCTTTAAAATCAAAGATTTATTATCGGATTTAAATTTAATCAACTCATTGGAAAACAATATCACAATAAATAAATCCGATGTTGTAGATGTAGATAAAACCATAAGAAATTGCATCGCAGACATAATGAATACATATGATTTAGAAAAATATAACATATCTTTTTCCAGCAATTTGAAAAGTAATACTAACAGAATTGAAGGTGACGAAAAATTATTATGCAGAGCTTTTAATAATATTATCGCTAACAGTATTAAACATAATCAAAATGGCTGTGACATCAAAATATCCAGCGAATTAGCAGATGATAAAATAAAAATAACTTTTTCTGACAACGGAGTAGGTACAGATGTTCGGAAAATTGCAAAATTGCAAAATATTAAAAGTGACCAAAACAACAGTGAACACGGCTGGGGATTAATAGTGGTAAAAGAAATCATAGCATTGCATAGTGGAAAAATAACTTTTGAAGATAATCCCCCCGGTCTGACCATATCTATATATCTACCTAAAAAAAGTTAGGTTACTGTTAGATATATGTTTCTTTATCGTTTTCTTGCCATGCTAATATTGTCCTTTGAAAGGCAAAAACAACATTTACGAATTGAAAGGAAGAAATATAATGAAAAAGATAAAGAAAATTACGGTACTTGCATTTGCAGTGGTGATCGCATGTGCTTCATGCATAGTTGCAGGAGCAAAGAATGTAGCAAATGGAGAATTAATTTTTACTGGTGGCCAAACTTCCAGTGTAGTGTATTCAGATATTAGAGATGCAAAGCCAAATAACAGTAAAAAATATAAGGTTATAGCTAAAGTAAAAGTAGGTGGAAACACTTATAATAGCGGATGGAAAAATGACCGTGCATATAAAGAAGCAAAGAGACATTGGTATACTAATGAATCATCTTATTATGATTATTATTTAAGATAAATGTTACATAATTTGTTTTTGCCTTTCACTAGTTATTTAAAATTATCTCGTGAAAGGTACTATAAAAATGAAAAAATTCCTGCAAATATTTTTAATATGTCAAATGTTAGTTTGTTCCTTTATATATACGCAGTCAATTTATGACATATATACTTTAAATAATCTCGGAGCCGATAATCTTAACACTTACTATCTTGAAAATCCAAGTGGTGAAAACTTAGGCAATGTATATGATTCCTTAACGGACAGAAATGCAGTAGTAGAACTGATAAAAGAGCCTGTAACTAACGAAGATATAATGCTGTATGAAATATATGATACACCGAATGCTTACGTTAATAAAAAAATGGCCATAACAGATGAAAAACAATTTTCCTACTATACTTTATCAAAAAACGATTTTGTCGATAGCACGGGCAAATTTAAAACCAATTTAAAAAATAATGAGATTAAAGACATTGCCAATAAATTAAACATTTCTATAAATCAAACTAAAAATGATAATATCAGCTACAGTCAAGTTATAAATAATAATAAATTAAATTTGATTGTATTGCTTCTGCTTTCTCAATTTGTATTGTTTATTTATACTTTGCTGAGAATAAAAGTAAATGCCGTAAAAAAACTGCTGGGTTTTTCCAACAGAAAAATAATACTTGATTCCTACTCAGAGTTTATAAAATTTGAACTATTTTCCATAATTATCACAATGGCAGTCCATACGGGTTACTGTGCAATAAAAGGTGTACTGAATACAAATTATATTTTGGGACTGATTGCAGTTGAATTGGTCGTATCAGTTATAAATTTACTTTTGCTTCTCTTTACTGTAGTAAGCGTTAAATCTATTGATATAAGCTCAATCATTAAAAACAAACTATTCAGCAATTCTTTGAGCACATTTGTAATGGTAGCAAAAGTATGCTTTGTTGTAGCTATTTCTTTATCAATATCTATATTTGCAAATCAATACAACAAATACAATAAAACGGTAGAAAATATTAACGAATACAAGAGCCTGGCTAAGTATTATACATCAAACGGCTATAACAGCGATGAATACGATAAAATATTCTGCCATCAAGATTCTATAGAACAGGTTTCATCAGATATGAAAAAAATGTATAAGAACTATTCTGATAAACTATTGTTAGTTGATGTGAATGCAACAAATTGTATGAGCGAAAATTATTATGAAGTTTATGGTACGACATTTGATGACCTGTTGAACTCGTATTCCGATAACTATGCTGTTCTAAACAAACGATATCTAACTAGCTTTGTCGAGCTTTATGATGAATTCGGAAATAAACTTGATTACGATTCATTATCAAAAGGAACCATATTAGTACCGGAATGTTACAAAAACAATGGTAAAGTAAATGATTTTTGTGAAGAAACGTATAATGATATGGTTAATTATGATTCGTTTTATACCGATACTAGCATATCCGATAAACAACTAAATACTAATATCATATATATTAAAGATAATCAAAGTTTGAATGTTCTTTCGAAATATCAGTTAAATGATAACGAATCAATTAAAAATACTATAATTTTCTTAGATTCCGGGGAATTTGCAGGAACTTGGTATTTAGATTCTATTTCAAACGGAAATATATCCATATCTTTAAACGACCGTGAAGAATTTTCCTCCATTTTAGAGAAATACAATCTTGACAGTTTACTAAATGCTGGTACACTTCTGACACCTCTTACAGAAGAAATCAGATATTATGAATTTACAACCTATCAAACTCTTGTATTTGCAGTCTTATTTTCAGTTACATTATTATTTATTGTATATTTATCTAATTATCTTGAAATTATGACTAACCGAAAAGGACTTGCAATAAAAAGATTAATGGGATTTTCAAGTATAAAGTCATTGTTATCTCAATTCGTCTCGGATTTTGCCATTATACTTATCGTAATTATAATGTATGCACTCAACATTAATGCCGTTGCGGCTTTGTTATGTATTTTATTAGATGTATTTTTCTTAAATACACTTTACCGTAAGATTATTGTAAAAGATGTTTCAGGGAATTTAAAAGGAGAATAATCGTTATGCAAACAGCTAAAGCAATAGAGTTAGTAAATGTAAATAAAAAATTTGATAATAATACAGTTATTAACAATATCTCATTTGACATTAATCAAGGTGAAATGGTTTCTATAGTAGGAACTAGTGGCAAAGGTAAAACCACTTTATTAAATATGATGGGGCTAATATCAAAAACATCTTCCGGTTCAATTAAAATTCTTGGAAAAGAAATTTGTGGCATTAATTCAAAGAAAGCAATGTTGCTGAGAAGAAAAGTTATTGGATATTTATTTCAGAATTATGGATTAGTTGATGATGAATCTGTCGCTTGGAATTTAAAACTAGCACTGTCATATAAAAAACTATCGAAAAAAGAAAAAGATAAAAAAATAAATGATATATTAGAAAAATTTAATATGTCCGCCTTAAAAAGCAAAAAAATTTATCAGTTAAGTGGTGGCGAACAACAAAGAGTTGCAATTATGAGATTGATTTTACAGGATTGTGATATTATTTTAGCCGATGAACCTACGGGTTCTTTAGATTCACAAAACAGAGATAAAGTCATTTCATATTTAAGAGAACTTAATAACTTAGGCAAAACTGTAGTTATTGTAACTCATGATATGGTTGTAGCTAATGAATGCGACAGAATAATAAGCATATGACAATAAGCAGTAAACTTATAGAAATTTAACACGCCAAACTAACAAATACCCAATAAAAAAATATAACCATCAAAAAACATATGGCTGAAACTAAAAGCATTATTAATTAATCATTTTTAACTATATAAACAAAATGAAAGGAATGGTATTGTTTTGAAACACTACTTTAGAAATCTATCCTATTCCGCTCAGATTGTAATTCTTATTACAGTTTGTGCTATATTTTCTTTTTATCTTGGTCTTCAAGATTCTAAGAGCCAAGTTATTATAACAGGTGTAATTTTACCCATTTTTATAGCTGCTTTTTCTGTTTTGCTAAATAAAATCGTTGAATCAAATAAAATGTATGTCAATTTAAGATTATATAATTACAACCAATTTAAAAAATCAGTAAATATAGGAAAAGACCACCTTTACAAAATATTCACAAACAATGAACAAAAGAAAAACGATTGTATTTTTCTTGAAATTGAAAATACCGGTACTACTCTTATTTAAGCTATTGAAATTATAATAAATAGAGGTGATCCCAAAAAAGATAAATATTATTTTTTTAAATCATCTTTAACCCCGGGTCATAAAGAATACATAGAAATAGACTATAAAGAGAGTTCTATAAATGATATTTTATTAATTACATATCTAAATAATACAGATAAACTACATTATTTTAACTCTATCACACATATTGACAACTTTACATATTTCAAAGACCATAGCAATAAAAAACGAGAATATAATCACAGAAAAATTCCCTCTGACAACAAAATAAATTTATATGAAACATATACCAAACTATAACACAAAATACTTTGTTCTAATATATTTATATTTCACCCACCTCTGTTATGCCACATAACTACATAATATCTTCTGACGACTATACAAGATTTAGTGATATATGTCTGAAAAGTATGTGCGACAATTTGGTTATGTTTAATGTAGGTAAAGAAGTTCGAAAAAAACTTGGTCTGGGTAGTGAACAACGGGGAGAAAACTTGCTAACAAATTTAGGACTTATTCAACAGAACACACTTGTTTTGAAGATAATGCGATGTTGTAGCAGCTGTTCAATGTTTTCAGTATTTCAATGCAACTAAATCAACAGACATATTATTATAAAATAAAATTAACAGACTACAATGATTCAAAGTCTCAAATAGAAAAAACCACAATCAAATTGTCTATGAACTTAAACTAGATAATCAATTAAAGTTTTGATGAGGATTATTTAAAATCGCTCTATTTAAATTTTGAACACAGTTTATGAAATGAACAATTTTCATAGAACATTCTAATCATTAACATAATTAAATCAAGCATATTTGAACAATTAATTAAATCTTAATTAAGAGTAATATGAAATACTTTTGGGGAGTAAAAATGTACATAGCTATACCTATTCCTAATTTAGTGTTATATGAATCAATAACATTAAATAATATAAATTTAGTTTCTATATCAAATATTATTGACAGCAATTCGAACTGTAGTAACTTAATAAATGTGATACATAAAAACGAAGAGATTTTTGACGAAAGTATAGATAGTTATGCCATATACTATACAGACGAAAATCTTGATTTTTCTGATAAAAATTCATTGGTTGAACATTTAATAAAACCAGTGGATTATGCACTAGACTGCCTTAGAATATCTTTGAATTCATATATGCATCATGAACAGTTTGTAGGAATTCCTGGACTGTACAATGGATATAAGATAGTAATTCTCATTGATGATAGTTTTAATTTCAATCAACTTATTATAGGGGACAAAGTATTCAATCTATTGGTAGAAGGAATTGGGTGCGATGCAAGTGATTATACCTGCGATCATAGTATAAATAACTTACTATTATCAAAAAGAAATGATGAAGTTTATAATAAGTACAGAGAGATATTACATCGTTGCTGCAATAATATGCAAATATATGACACGGACAACAGCTTTTCTTATTTGTTTTCAATGGCTGAATCACTAATTCCAAGTGAGATTAATAGTTTTCAGAAAAAAAAGAGACAAATTCTATCTTTTATTTCAAAAGATCAAAATGAATTTGACATACTTTCTCAACAATTTTATTTTTATAGCAAAGTGGTTAGGACGGAAGTATTCCACAATGGAAAAACACTCTTAGAAATTCTTGATTGGAAAAAAGTATTGGAAATGCTAGAAGATTTGCACTTGCTAATAGTTAGATTCTGCCTAAAAGCAATCAAATCTGAAATCAAGTCATTCGACAGGTTACAGAAAGAAATATTATTTAGAGAAAAATCCTTTGTGTACAATACTCCAGTAGAGGAAAAATTATCAATCAATGTATCATTTGTTCCCGATCATACATGCGACTACTACTGTGAAATACCGAACTTATATATAAATAAAATAATCAAAATTGGTGATGTTTTATTAATACCTAAAGATATACAAAAACACATTCACAAGATCAAAGAAACTTACTGTTATGGAGTTGAAATTTGTAATAATATTTGTAATGATAATATTGAAATAGTAGAAAGTTCAATGCCTGTCTGCAACGATTTCCCACATCATGATATGTTTTTTTCTATTAATAACAGTTTGAACCCAATAACCGTATGGGATGTAGATATTATCTATACTACAATATTATATAACAATATTAATGAGACTACTGCAGTTTTAGAGAAACAGCCCTATTGGAAAACAGAGTTAAAAACATTTAGCTTTGATTATACTGCAAGATTTGTTGATTATATTTGTAATAAAATACAAAAAATATTTGATTATTATGTTTTGTGTGAGCCTTTTGATTTCATTGCAGACCATTTGCCTCCTTTAGTTGGTATTAATAAATGTGGGATAAGAGGTGCAAATATAATACCCAATAATAGCAATCAGTATATATCTCTTCCTGGTCGTGTGTTTGGTGAATATTATGCTCCTAATGAAAACCACTCATTGAATTTGTCTAAGCAATCTAATACACTTTATAAATGTTTATTTCAAAAGAGAGATGATGAGGTATTTAACATTAATAAAAATGCATTACACCGTCTTGCACAAAGCTACTATTTTTATGATTTAACACATTTAACAATAGAGGTATTTAATATTTTAGATATGCTTTATCCTATTAGCTTAAAAAGTAAAAGAATTATTAATCATATAGCAACATTTATTAGCAAATCACAAGAGGAAAAGCTACAAATATCAAATGAACTTAAAGAATTAAAAAGAACAATCAGAGATCCAATTGTACATAACGGAAAAAGTATAATTGAATTAGGAATCAATAAGCAAGAAATTATTGATGTAATAAGAAAAATATCGCAAGTTATTATATCTTATTGTGAAAATGTTTTTCAACTTGGTGTCACCAATTTTGAACAATTAATTACTGAGAAAGAAAGAATTTTAAAGACGCAAATGCAACAGTAAGCAAAGTGTCTTGTAACAGAACGAGGTGTGCTTTCTTCACTCGTCGCTGTGCTGACTCAGAATGCACACATCGTCGGCACCTTTTCTAATACTGCGTATATTATGCCAAACTGTTTTTCAAACAACTCTTCATGTGTGTGATATTTCAAAATTTCCCTGGCCGATTGTTTGTCTTGTCAGAAAAAACAATTATGCGTGTTTCGTATGGAAAGAGTTTACAACTCAAACCCATCCGTTACCCCTTTCAGTTTTGTCAAATCTCTTTTCACATAATACAATTCTGTGATTTCGGAAGTTGTATGTCCGAGCAAATCGGCAACCTGTCTTTGAGTTAAGGATTTTATTGAACCGTCAGGTTGCTTTATTCCGTTTACAAGGTTGGTGGCGAAGGTGTGTCAGAGTGAGTGCAAGCCTTTGGTTTCTATGCCTGCGGCTTTGAGGATTCTGTAATAGCGTTTTCTGAAATTTACCGGTCGGGTGAAGTCGCCGTTTTCATCGGGTATCAGTGGTGAGTCTTCTCCGAAGTAGAATTCATTTCTTAAATCAAGTATCATTTCGATTGCTGTATCATTCAGCGGAACATCTCGATTGCTTGTGGCACTTTTCAGCTTGCCGACCTTAACCTCTCGTCCTTTTTCTGCTGTTACTCCGTCACGCTTTGATATTTCCTTTACTCCTCTGTTAAGGTGCATTACACGATTTTCAATGTCAATGTCGCTGTTAAGCAGTCCGAGTACTTCACTTGTTCTCAATCCTGTATTCAGCATAAGAATGTATGCGGCGGCTTGCTGATATTTTCTCTTGCCGTTTGAAAATGTGCTGAACGCTTCATCTTTGAATATTTTAATTTTTTCCGGCGTGAATACCGTTATGGTTTCGCTCGTCGGAAGATTTTCTTTGTCCTGCGCCGCCAGAAAGTTGCTTTTCTTTATCATCGGAGCACTTATCATCGGATTTCTGTCAATATATTCCTGTTGAGTAAGATAAAGGAAATATTCATTCAGCACATTATGCACTTTCTTAACCGTAGTGTAAGCATAGCCCTCATTCATCTTATCGTTGAGTAACTTCTTGATATCTGCCGACTTAATATCTCCGACTACTTTATCGCCGATATACGGATAGATTTGATTTTTTTGCCGTACATTCGTATCTGTCATATGTAATGCGTTCAACAGACGGGAACTTAAATACCTCAAGCCAGTTCTGCATACTGTCTTTCAGCCTTTTCTTTGTTTCCTGCGACTCAATTATTGAGTCATTGAACACCGCAATATATTCCGTCATTTTCTTATTGACTTCGGCTTTTGTCGTACCTGAAAAGCTCTTCCTTTTCCGTTCGCCGCTTTCATCCATATACCAAATAACACCGCCCCAACGGTTATCCGTCCTCTAGAAAGCGTTGCCGTTTGCAAGTAATTTTCTTGTTAACATAACATCAAACCTCCTTTTCAAGTACAACAACATACCATAAATTCATCTGAATATCCAGACCAAATCTGAATTTTTCAAATATCGCCTGTGTCGGGTTTAATTCAAAATTCCGATTGCTTTCCTGCTGAACGCAATAAAATTGCAACACGGGAACACACGGCTCAACAGAGGCTTTCGCTTGTTTATACTTATAGCTGGCTTACATCTTTTATCACAAATAATTTAATATAAACAATCACACATAATAAAACCTGTTTTGCAATACGGAAAAGCAAAACAGGTTTTATTTTATAATTCAAAAGCAATTTTGTTCAATAGACTTTCTTGCTTTATCAATCTCGAGTAAACGTTTTTTGAATGTAAGCTTTATGTTTCCCTTGCTGCAAAAATCCTTGAGAATTGATTCCAATTCATCACTGCATATAAAGATTTGAGACGGTTTGCCAAGTCTCGCCAACATCCGATCAATGGCGTTTATTACAGTGATATGAGTTTGTTCGTCAGGCGCAAAAAGATGTTCAAAAATAATAACACCTGTTTTTGAATTTACACCCAGCAGAAGTTTCGGGAAAAACTTTCTGCCCTTATCCTTGATTACTGCATTCAAATATGACATAGCAATCTCAATCGAATAATTACTTAAAGGCATTGTTTTGAGTTTATGAAAATCCTCATTATCCTTAAAATACAATAGTCTGTTATCAGTTTCTGTGGGCAAATCCAGTTTCATACCATGGGTATAATAAAGCTCATCTTCTTCAGAGTACCATCGTGTGAGTGTTTCACCGTTATTAAAATCAACACTGACGCCTTTTTCATAAACAGCTGTCAGAGCCATATACAGTTGCTCTAATGCGTCTCCTAAAATCTCTGCTTCATCCTCATCCGGCATAGTCGGCGCATATCCTGTTTCATATTTTTCAAAATGCAGCCAACCGCCTTTTCCTCGGCATTTAAGTCCTAACTCTTTCAAAAGATTATAATTTTCCTTGCTTACATCTTCTCGATTACCCCATAAGCCAATGAGGGCATTCTGCAAGAAAAAAACAGGTTCGTTTTTTAAGTTGCTTTCTGACAAGCACTTTCTTGCATTATTATAATCATCCAAATCAGTATAGCAAGCTATACCACACTGTGAACACGACTCTCCTAAAAAGCTGTAAAAGAATGTTTTACTTTCGTTTTTATTCATATACACAATTCTGTCATCTTCATTAAACTTGTCCCACGGTTGATAATTTGAAATCTTGATTGCAAAAAAGTATATTTTTTGCCATTTTTCCAACAAACTCTTTTCCATTTGTTACTCCTTTGGTTTTTTTCAATAGTAAAATTCTTTCCTTCTAAGTAGCTTTACAAATTTGAATATGTCATTTCCATCTGTATCAAAATTGAAATAAAATGTAAATCTGATTTCATTGTTATCACTTTTTGAAATCATATTATGTAAATCGGAAATGCTCTTTTTCTGTTGTCAAAGTCACAAAAACAGCCTGCCTTGCTATAAGCAATAAAATGGTAATTATCAAATTCAGCAAAACTTAATTACAATGCTTTCTTCCGTTTTAGTTTTGTCACAATTCTTATATTTTCCAAATCTATTTCAATATCACAGTAGCACTTTACACTGATAACCGGAATAGGATAATAATTCATCACATATTTGCCGTCATCTGTTTTACTGCAATACCCATTATACCAAGCTGATTCTATTTCAAAAATTCAGGAAAACAGAGTTTTTACAATCTGCATACACTTTAAGTCAAGCTTGCAATAAATTTCATTTAACATAGTACTTATATTTTCTATAGAATTCAATACTGCATCTCTTTTTTAATAATCTGTTATCTAAAGTATATCAGGCTGTATTGGTTTTGTAAATAATACTGTTGAGAACTTTTTAAATAAACACCGCTGTTTTATCTGCTTTTAGAAAACACAACTCAAAAAAGAAATTAATTAAAAGTAACACTACCTTTTTTGCCATAACTTCTTGTAACCTTAAAAAGTTCATAGGAAGTTACAGCTGAGAAATAGTCCTTATATTCTTCCTTATAATTTTCTTCAATAGTTTTCACAATATTTTTCAACTGCATAATTACTGCAACAATATGCTTACAAGCATAGTTACAGTAGCAATCACAAATAAAGTTACTTACTTCACCATTTTTAT
>ERZ772892.1282-NODE-1282-length-27126-cov-5.943039_pt1 | contig 27126 bp, 23 predicted proteins | sample MGYA00512126_ERZ772892 | MGnify/ENA primary metagenome ERZ772892 (study PRJEB29015, sample SAMEA2737697) | human gut metagenome | biome: human gut; feature: human-associated habitat; material: faeces | place: China | collected 2012 ... | reverse complement strand
ATACATCCCGGCTATCGACAACGGTATCCAGGGTGCTATGAAGGCCGGTGTTCTGGCCGGTTATCCTGTCGTTGACGTCATGTTCTTCTAGCAACATCGGTTAGATTTACTCGAGGAGATAAATGTTTATTTCTAGCATGAACCTTTAAAATAGCCTCACGTGATCTAACATCCGGATTACTAATTCTAATTTGACGGTCAAATCTTCCTGGACGAAGAAGGGCAGGATCTAAAATATCTGCTCGGTTGGTTGCGGCCATCACAATTACACCCGAATTAGGTTGGAATCCATCCATTTCAACTAATAGTTGGTTAAGCGTTTGCTCTCTTTCATCATGTCCACCACCAAGACCAGCACCTCTTTGTCTACCTACCGCATCGATTTCATCAATAAATAAAATACATGGAGCATTTTGTTTTGCTGTCTTAAACATATCCCTAACACGGCTAGCACCAACACCGACAAACATTTCAACAAAATCAGAACCTGATATGGTATAAAAAGGAACTCCAGCCTCACCTGCTACAGCTCTAGCCATTAACGTTTTACCAGTACCAGGACTACCAAGTAATAGTACTCCTTTAGGAATTCTTGCTCCCATATCAAAATACTTTTTAGGATTTTTCAAGAAATCTACAAGTTCTATCATCTCTTCTTTTTCTTCATCTAATCCAGCCACATCTTTGAAGGTAACATTTGATTTTTTAGCCATTCTTGCACGACTTTTACCAAAATCAAAGGCTTGATTATTGCTCTTACCATTTTTCAACATAATGATAATGAAAGCAACAATAGCAATGATAGGAATGGCAATAGATAAAATACCTAAAATATCAATACTCTTATTTTCTCTTGGTGTTACCTCAAAAATCTTATAGGTTTTTTGTTGTGTATAATTTGGATTATCTTTATTTGCTTCATTATCAAGTTTAATTTCTTCATTTATTTGTAACATTAAATTTTGAATAGCCTTAATGATTTCCAAATCTTTATCATCAGCTTTAAAATGATAAATTTTCGCACTCGATGATAAATTCATACAATTCGCCGATGATGGCAAATAGATATATATATTATAAAAATAATTTCCATCACCAGTTGCACCATAGTAATAGATTCTTTCAATTTGTAAATCTTGGGCACTAATTAATTTGTCTTTATCTAGTTGTGATAAATCATTATATACTGCTGCACCATCTGAGGCATTTTTGAAGAAATAGCCATAAAATTCTTCTTTTGTTTCAATTGTTTTGGCTTTATTTCCACCGCATGATCCCGCAAATATAAAAATGATTGCAATTAAAATAATCCCAAAAATAATGATGTCACCAAGACCAAAACGCTTTTTGGGACTTTTATTCATACTTGCCATTTGTTCCTCCTTTTATTTTATTATATAGCCAAGTATAGCTATTGGTAAATCATCCTTATCACATAGTAATAAGATTTGTTTTCTTTGTAAATATGGAATTTTATGATTAGTCAAATAATCACTTACACTTATGCTACCCTTTTTAGTTTTAATTTTATCACCATTTTTTCTAGTTCTAATAATGATTGGCAACATGTTTATATTATACCATAATTTACCACTCGATGTGATAAAATTACAAATATTTTTAGTAATATGCAAATAAGTATGATTATCTAACTCATACTCACCTTCTTCATCAATCTTCAAATAATAGTCTTTGATTTTCTGATTGGTAAAAATAACATAACCATATTCTTTAATCATCATTAAATGAGGATTTATATTTTGAACAATATTTTGTTTAGATGATTTGAGTTGTTTGATTGTATCAAGAATACATTCTTTTGATAACGAAAAAGGTTTTAACATTCTAAATAAAATCTGCGTTTGTAAAAACGTTGTTTCATTTAAAAATTCACCTAAATCTATTTTCGCGAAATAATCATTATTATTATAAACCATTTGTTGTCTTTTTATAAAATTAGTTTCGTAATTTTTTATAAATTCATTAGCTTCTAAAATAGTATTGCTAAAACAAGAAATAGCTTTGGTTAAAGCAGGATTTTCTTTTTTTAAAATGGGTAAAACATAATGTCTAATTCTATTTCTAGCATAATCATCTTCAAAATTGCTAGAATCTTCAAAATATTTAATGCTATTGCTTTTAGCATATTCTATAATTTCATCTTTACTGATGTTTAAAAGTGGTCTATATATAGTTAATCCTTGATAGTTTGAATATTCTTTGATACCACCATATCCTTCTAAAGATGAACTGCGAAGTAATCTTAACAAAATGGTCTCTAAATTGTCATCAGCATGATGAGCAAGCAAAACAATATCAATCTTTTCCGCTTCAGCAATTTCTAAAAAAAACGCATACCGCTTTTTTCTTGCCCAATTTTGAAAATTATTGCCACTGTAGTGGGGAAGTTTTGTCGTGTAGCAATTTATATGATTTTTCTTAGCATATGAAAGAATATATGTTTCTTCTATTGCTGATTCACTTCTTCTTTGATGATTGACATGGGCAATAACAATTTGACTAGCATCTAGACTTTTTCTAAGTAAATCTAAAAGAACCATTGAATCGACACCTGTTGAACAAGCCAATAATACCTTTTGCAACTTTAAAGTTTGCTTTAGTTTTTCTATTACTAGATTGATATTTTCATCCATATGACCACCTATAAAGATTCTCCTACAATTTATTATTATACTATAAATAGAATATTTTGTAAATGAAATATATCTAAACTTTTCCTAAACTTTCCTAAAAATATGGATTGAACGCCAATGTTATGATTAAAATATTACGCATGATACATCTTTTAACCGCCTCTTTTATATGTTCTAACCGATACTATTCTCTATATAAAGATCCTATATCATTCCTATGATTTAAGAATCTCAGTTTATCTATTTATAAATAAAAAAGCCTAAATATTAGGCTTTTGTTTACATGGTATACTTTTTTTAAAGATGTTTTAATTCCTCTTCACTAGGATTAGATGACAACCGCTTCCCATCTAATAGTTTTGCTTTCTTACATGACGGTAATAAATATTGATTGGTTTTTCCCATACCACTTCCACCAGAGGTTGCAAAAGGAATAATTGTTTGACCATTAAAATCATACATTTCTAAAAAAGTATTGATGATAGTAGGGGCTTGATACCACCAAATGGGAAATCCCAAATAGATAACATCATACTCATTTATATTTTTGACTTTTGAAATGATTTTAGGTCTAGATGACTTATCTTTCATTTCAATACTCGATCTAGAATTGGCATTTGTCCAATCTAAATCATCACTAGTATACATTTCTTGGGGTATGATTTCAAACAAATCTGCTTCCTTTATTCTTGCAAGTTTTTCTGCTACCGCTTTAGTAATACCGGATGCACTAAAATATGCTACTAATTGTTTCATTTTCGATTCCTCCTACAACATATTATATGTTTCATCATCTACTGGTTCACACCACTCATTTGTGGCATAATCGGCTGGTATTTCAATTGCTAGATGGGTAAACCATGCATCTTTACTTGCTCCATGCCAATGTTTAACCTCAGCAGGAATATAAACCACACTACCCGGTGTTAGTTTTATTGCTTGTTTACCTTCTTCTTGATACCAACCCTCACCATCTGTACAAAGAAGAATTTGTCCACCCTTATGATGAATATGCCAATTATTTCGGCACTTTGGTTCAAAAGTTACATTATAAATACCAATATTTTTAGTATTGAGTGTTTTAAGATAGGACTTCCCCGTAAAATAATTAGCAAATGCTACATTGGGTTCTCCTCTTCCAAATAAACTATCGCCTAAAATTTCTTTTTCATCTTGATAAACTTTTTTAACCATAGGAAAAACTGCCCATGCATTAGGCCATCCGGCATAAAAAGCAAGTTGAGTAATCACTTCAACCATTTCAGTTTTGCTTACACCATGGTTTTTAGCATTTTCTAAATGATATTGAATTGAATGATCAACAATTCCTTTTGTCAATAATGCTGCAACCGTAATAAGACTTCTATCTCTTAAAGAAAGTTTATCTTCCCTAGACCAAACCTCACCAAATAAGACCTCATCATTGAGTTGAGCAAATTTAGGTGCTATATCCCCTAATTGCTTTGTACCTGCATCTTGTTTTATCATTATTCCATACCTACCTTTTCATTTATTTTTACATTTAACTGAGCAATCCAATTTTTTATTTCAGACTGCGATGAAGATGACGAAAATCTTTTCCCCTCTTTAACAAAAGCAAAGGGTTCTAATTCTTTGATTTCATTTACACTAGTTGAAATTGCGCTACCACCACTAGTACAAAACGGAATAATTGTTTTATCTGCCAAATCATATGTATCAAAAAAAGTATAAATAATTTTAGGTAATTTTCCCCACCATATCGGATAGCCGATAAATATGATCGAACAATCATTTATCTCAATATTATTTGCTATTTCTGGTCTTGCATTTTCATCATTTTGTTCAACATTGGCTCTGCAATCATCGTTAGTATAATTTAAATCATCTGCTGAATAAGGAATGGCTGGCAAAATCTGCATTAACCTTCCTTTTGTTATATCTGCTATTTGAATAGCAATATTTTCGGTTGTTTTAGTAGCAGAAAAATATACTACAGCAATCTTTTGATTGATTTGATTTGGATTTTCTGATTCATTTTGATTATCTTTAGAACAACTAAACAATAAACCAAAAAATAAACATATTAAAAAACACGTCCATAACTTTTTCATAAACTATTTTTCCATCCTTTCATTTTTTATTCACATAACAATTTGGCAAGCTTATTCAATGCTTCTACTACTTGCATATCCTCATCTGTTAAGTGATGAAAAACTTTTTTTTCTCTTTCATAAATGGGTTGTAATTTTATTTTTGCATACTGTTTTCCCTCTTCAGTAATCCCTATTGTCATTTCCCTTTTTTGTCCTTTGATTGGTTCTAATTGTACATATCCCCTTTTTTTTAGTCCCATTACAATGGTATTTACTGTGCTTTTGGGTAAATCCCAAGAAAGACAAATTTCTTTTTGTGTATGTGGCTTGCCATCGTTTAATGCATAAAGTATCCATAACAGGGTTGGTGATACGTCACTTTCTTTTGCATAATCAGTATAAATGGCATCAATCCGATAAATTGCTTTACCTAAAAGATAAAAGAATTCTTTTGCATCCATTTTTGTTTTCTCCTCTAAAATCCTAATTCGTACTTTATTATAGTACGAAATTGAACTTTAGTCAACTATTTTACTTTCCATGATGCATATGATCAATATTTCAGCTCCTTTTTCCTTTCTTCTTGATTGAAAATAGCCAATTAGGATAAAAGAAAAAGGCTTGAATACGAAAGCAAACCTTATTTGAGTTACTTCATATATCAAACCAAATTTATTTCTAATGTGTGTAACTCCCTATTTTAATACAATTTGCACACACCTTTGAAAAAGTACACACACCATATTATTTTTTGCACACAGTTGTTTGAATTTGCACACACCCAACGCAACTTTGCACACACCTGTATAAGTAAAAAACCTCCCATTAAGAGAGGCTTGTAACTGTTTCCGTTATCGAATGTGCTCTATTAGACTCTTATTTCACATCCGTTTACAAACTTAAAAGTAATGGTTTTATCCCTGTGAACCGTTGCTGTTTCCACTATAAGAATCAACATTTCGTCTGACCAAGTTTCCATGTAATCATCAGCCTTTTTCATAGTCTAAATTTACGCTTGCATTTTAGTTGCCTTGCCCGTCTAAACTATAACCCCTGTTTGATATATTTCTTATTTTCTATTACCGTATCCTTGATAATTGCTATTATTTGGATTACATTGGTTAGCGTGATTGTTATTATTTGCTTGGTAAGCAGAATTGTTTGTATTGTGCTGGTTTGCATAATGATTAATTTGCGATTGTGTATGCGTATGACTTGATACGCCCTTACCTTTACTCATAATCATAACCTCCATTATTCTTGTTCGTATATTTCATATTCATTTCTTGTTCCTCTAACTCGAACCGCAATATATCTAGTACCGTTTGCCGTCCAATGAGGAAAAGAATCTGCTTTCTCTTCATTGGTATCACGATGGCAAATTATAATATTTTCTAGAATATCGCATCCGCCTTTTGAAAGTGGTCTAATGTGGTCTATCGTTGGAAAAAACCTGCTATGTGGATTACCGCAAGCCGATTTTTTTATAAGTCTTCCTGCATAATCGTAAACCTCGGTCTGATTTCCAAACACCTTATTCCACACTTCAATAGTATTGTACTTTGACATTTTGATTACCTCCGTAAATTATTTAAAGGAGCTAATTATTTTTTATTAAATGGTTTCTAATGTCAATGATTTTATTATATATTTCATTCAATCTTTCAATTTTTTCTTGGATTTCGGGATACTTTGATTCAATGTCAGCTTGAATAATGTTTGTTGACACTACATCGCTTTGATCTTTAAAGGAATAACAATAGAAACTTACAATATCCTTTTCTTCGCTTATGTGATAATAACTCAAAACATCGGCTATAACATCTTTAAAACTCCTATTTGTATATAGGTCTTTTTTCATTTGTTGAGCCACTTTAAAAATTGCCTTTTTAAGGGCGACATAAGCATTCTCATTATGTTCGATTGCCACATCGAGTAACATTGATGCTTCACTATGACTCATTTTTACCGCACGAAAAATGAGTTTGTCAAAGAAAGGATACAACCATAAAAAACTAGTCCCTTTTTGCAAATGAGATTCTACCTCATACTCTTCACAAAAATATCGAATTACCTTAGATTTTGAGCGTAAAATTACATCTATGAATTCTTCGTCATAATACTCCGCAAACTTAAGTCCTCTTAGACCATACGTTGTCATGCAATATTGTGGAGGTATTTCTCTTGCTCTCATTTCCTCCAAGACACTACAATCACCATTTTCTAAAGCCATAGAAATAATTTGTGTTCTAAGTATCTTGTTTTCGTAAAATTCATTTTGAAGAGTTTTTGCTTCGTTTGGTCTTGTCTTTATTGATGTTTCCGCACCAAAGTTAAAGTCCCGAATCCGTCCTTCGTCTGAAACCAAAGTTATATAACCATTCTTGATTAAAAACCTAATAAAACCATAATTTTTGAATTCAATAGCGTAATCAACAACTGTTTTACCAAATTCGTCCGCATAAGCCGCAATATAGTCTTTTTGATTAATATAATCAATCCAATCTTGCTCGTCTTTTGAAAAGGCTATGTTGTAGTTAGTTCTTCTATTAGAAATCGGAGTACAATAAGCTCCTGCAGTAAGCATTTGTTCACACGATACATCCAACAGATGTGAGAATATTGGCAAGTCATAAGTCTGAATACTTTTTTTCCCTTTAAGTATCTGAGAAAGCCTATTTGTTAGTTTTCTGATTTCATCACTGCGTAAATCCTGTGGATCGTCTGAGAAATCGATTCTTAAATCAATATACGCAACACAAAATTGTCTACATGAAGGGTATTTTGATAGAATCAACTTTTTTAAATAAGCTCCTATTTCTTCATTGGTTTTAAGTTCAAACACGCTATTCACTCCTTGTACTAATATTATAACATTATCAACTTTTTCTGTATATCGTGTTATTGTGTACACTAAAAGAATACATTATCTGATACTAATAATTATATACACTTTTAGTGTATATGTCAATGGTTTTGGCATAAAAAAGCCTACCCAGGATATTAATCCCCGAGTAGGTTAGTAATTACTTACTATCCTTTAGTAAATTAATGGTTGCTTCAATTTGAGTTGCTAGTAAAATTCACGGTCACCATAGTTGGTGGTTATAAACTCTTGAACTTCTCTACCCATTCGTGCCAAATTTTTCCTCTGACTTCAATGATTCAACTTAGGTATAAAAAATACTTCTGACGGCATTTGGTACGATAATCTAATTTTCATTTACTAATCGATTAGGCTCATATTTACCATTTTCCCATCTGTTCACCGAAGCAAAAGATGCTCTCAAGAGTATAACACTTAAAAAAAACAAGTGGGTTGCCTAACTCTGCGAACCAAATCTAAATTTTTTGCAAACAAAGAACTTATATATCTTTAATTGTCTACTGATAAACCTTTCGTTACGCAGTTCCTATCTATCATTTTGTAGTAGTCTTAGACAAAAGAAAATGTCCTATAAAAGTGCCAACCGACACCTCTACAAGACTGATTACGAATTTACAGAAAGGAATAATAACCCTATATGGCAAAGAAAAAAGGTCTGACACTTTCGTATCAAACCCATGCTTCTTAAATGGTGCTGACGGCCGGACTTGAACCAGCAACCTCCTCCTTACCATGGAGGTGCACTGCCGATTGTGCTACGTCAGCTTCCATTTTATTATATCATAGATTGTTTATTTCTTCATTAATTTTGATGATTTTTTTGTTAAAATATTGGATTGAAAGGTAGTTATTTTTTGACTTTTTTGATGATGAGTAATCATAGCATTGTGAATTAACATATTTAAAAGTTCTGTAAAGGAAATACCAAGAGGTTCAAATAAATAGAAAGCTAGTGAACCAGGAATATTATTTATTTCATTTATGTATAATTTATTTTCTAAATTATCAAATAAAAAGTCAATCCGTACAATCCCTTTTAAATGAAACAAAGTATATATTTTACTGGTCAATTCTTTAATTTTTGTTTCTAACTCTTTATCTATTAAAGCGGGAATAATCCGATTTGTAGCATTAGAAAGTTTGTTTAAATCAGTTTCATATTTGTCTATAAACGATAAAATATCTTTTGTATGCATGACTTCTTCAACACAAGATGTAATGACTTGATGATGATCACATATTGCCGCACAGTTAAATTCCTTAAAATCAGTTAATGCTTTTTCTACTAATACTTCATCCGTATATGCAAAGGCTTCTTTTAATGCATCGGCTAATTCTTGTTCATTTTTTGCAACATTTATGCCAATACTTGAACCAAGATAAGAAGGTTTTACAATTACAGGAAATGAGAGATCACTTTCTAATGGATGATTTTCATACAACACTTGATATGCAATATTAGGAAGCATAAACTTATCTAAAAGCGCCTTAGTAGCAACCTTGTCTTGAACGATTGCAGAAGGAATAACATCACTAGCAGAATAAATGGCTCCCATTAAATCAAGCATTCCTACAACTGTTCCATCCTCAACTCCAAATCCATGAACAACTGGGATAAAAACATCTATTGGAAATTTCTTTTTAGGTCTTTTTACATAGTGATAATACACTTGGTTATTTTCATGATGTAAGAATACTTCCTTTAAATTTTTAATATTTTCTAATTTATACGTGTTGATATCATTCAGAGTTTCTCCTACAAACAAATGATTATTTTTATCTAAATAAAAGATGGTAGGATGATACTTGCTTTTATCCATCGCATAATAGGCTTGTAAACCCGAAATTAGCGATATTTCGCATTCTACACTTCTTCCCCCAATAATAATACCAACATGAATTCGATCGTCTTTCATTTTTATTCGCTACCTTTCTAAAAAACTATCGGGTAAATCATTCTCAATTAAAATATTAATGATTTCATCACTTCTATTATATTTCGATAAAATCGTTAAATATGCCTCTTTAAAGGAAGAAAATATCAAATAATTTATTTTCTTATCTTTTAAAATTTGTGCAATAACTTGACTAGATTTATTATTGATTAAATAAATTTCATCAAAAATATCTATCATTACTTTTGCAATCTCTTCATTGATAGATTGATCATATTCTCCTCCATCAACAATTCCAGGTGTAATAATAATTTTCCTTCCTTCTTGCATGCTAAGAACCTCACTAGCATTTTTAAACCCAATAATATTAGAACTATATGAATCATCATATATATGATACATACCCTCTTCCCTATAACTTAATCGATGTAACGTTGGTGTGATTTTCGCCACCACTTTTTGAAATGTTTCATTATCTATATATATATGATATCTTTCTAAAGCCTTAAGCGTTGTGAAAGCCGCCAAAATATTTAAAACATGATGACGCCCAAGTAAATTTGTTTTTATATCCATAACGAAATGGTCAAAATGAAATATAGAAAAGGTCGTTTCTTTACCATTAAAGACTAAATTTTCAATATGGTAATCGCCCCTTTCAATCCCATATGTATAAATATGATTTGTTACTATCTTGCTTTTATCATAATCCCTAATATATTCATTATCATAATTTAAAATTAAACAGCCATTTTGATCAAGTGAAGATGCAATTTCAAACTTCGCTTTAGCAATATTTTTAACTGATTTAAAGGTTGACATATGTTGCATGCCAATTTCAGTAATAATAGCAATATTGGGTCTAAAAGCCCTACTCATTTGTTCAATTTCACCTACAAAAAAAGCTCCCATTTCCATTACAAAAATTTCAGTTTCAGGATTCAACTGATTATTAATTGTAAGAGAAAGTCCCATCATAGTATTATAAGATGCAGGCGTTTTTAAAGTTAAATATTTAGATGATAAAATTTGTGTAATAATATCTTTTGTAGAAGTTTTACCAAAACTACCCGTTATCGCAATTTTTGTTAATGTTTCCATCTTATCTATTTTTTTTATTGCTTTTTTCTTGTAATACTTTTTAATTACTTGTTCTACCGGATAATTTATCAAGTTGGCAAGTACTAAAACAATGGGTAAAAGCATAACTAAACAATAATTGACAAGAATGAAACGAAAACAAAGAATCATAGGAATGAAAATAATAAGGCTTGAAGTAAACAATAGTCTAATTATTCTTTTGGTAAATTTAAGTCGAATAACATAATGATTTCTATGAATAAATGAAACTAGCAATAGGGCACTAGCAATATAACCAAAAACATCATAAAAAAGACTAAGAACAACAAAAATGATTCCAACATAATAATAATATTGATATGTTTTTCTCAAATAATACTTACCAAGACTATAAGAAGTCTTTTTTAAATCATAATGATTTTGTTGAAAAAGAGTAACCAAATAGATAAAACATTTTATTATATACAAAACTAAAATTATATTCAAAAAAATGATAGCAACCATTTTATTTAACCTCTAAATATTCTCTTACAATTTTATTAAAAATTCTTTTCGTTTCAATAAATGGGAAATGGCCAACCCCATCTAAAGAAACAAGTCCTGAATTTTTAATTTTTCTTTTTAACTTTAAAGCATCACGATATGGCGTTTCTTGGTCATTTTTACCCCATATAATTAAAGTTTCATGTTTAATCTTTTTTAAATCTTTTTCAAGGTATTCACCAACGACTTTAGATAAAGTCTTTTTCATCGGAATGCTTGCATTTTGATAATCTATACTACCACTTTTTTGGATTAAAGCATGATACTTCACGACGTTTTTAGTTAACTTATACCATTTCTTTTTTAATTTATATATCATTATTTTTAATTTAACCTTTACATAATTTTTTGGTTTCATACCTGCACTATCAACTAAAATTAACTTAGATACTTGATGTCTTGAAGCATATCGAATGGCAATTCTTCCTCCAAAGGAATGTCCTAAGATGATTGGGTTGGCTAATTTTTTGTCATTTACAAATTGTTCAACCAATCCCACATAATCTTCTAATACATAATAATCACTAGGTTCCACACTTTTACCAAACCCTGGTAAGTCTATTGCAAATACTTGATATTTTTCTTTTAAACTATCCATTAAATCATCAAAACAACTAGAATCAACTCCCCAGCCATGCAATAAAATAATTGGAGAGCCATTGCCTTCTTTTTTGAAATAGACATATTTATCTTGATATATATAATCCACTAAATTCCCCCTTTGTACTCTATCTTATTCATAAAATTGCAAAGTTATTTATATAATATACAAAAAGATTGTGAGGTATTTTATTATGTATATTGATAAACATTATCCGTTTGAAATGATTCCTTTGAAGTATCCACTTACAAGTTTTAGTGACTTTTTAGACTTTCAAACTTTAAGTATCCATTATAATCAAATTTATAAAGGATATATTGATGAATTAAATAAAAATTTACAAGATTTAAAAAATTTACAAACATTAAGTTTAGATGAGATTTTATTTAATGAAAATTTGATTCCTACTACCAAAAGAACGAAAACCATTCATGCGGCAAGCGGTGCATATAACCATCAAATTATTTTTGAATCAATGACTCCTAATCCAATTGTTCAAATTTCTCCTAAATTAAAAATGGCAATTGAAAAAAAATATCAATCTCTGAATAATTTTTATCAAGAGTTTAAAAAAGCTTGTTTAAATTTAAATGGTTGTGGCTTTGTCTTTTTGGTATGTGATAAAGACGGCAAAGTGGCAATTGAACAAGTATTAGGCAACAAAACAACTGTTAAAGCAAATCTATGTCCAATTTTTGGTATTGATATGTTTGAGCATGCCTACTATTTAAAATACAAAAATGATAAAAAAACATATGTTGAACAATGGTTAAAATATATTTGTTTTGAATATGCGAATAATGAATATGAAGAATGTTTAAAAGCCATTGAACTCAACAAAAAACAAGAACCAAAATTTTAAAATAAAAACTAGGTAATGATGTTTAACCATTTTTACCTAGTTTTTCAATCTATTTTAATAACAAATAAATAGATTTATCCTTTCTTTTTTAATTTTTTACAAATACTAAGGATATCTACATTTAACATTTACTACTAAATTATTCTTATTAGTAAGTTCTTTCATATATTCATAAGGAACTTGTGCTGATATAAACAATCCATTTAAAGCTCTTTGTCTTTTTGCTGATTTAACTTTTCTAGATAAATCTTTTGCATACATATCATTTAAGATATTTTTAAATGGGGCAATATCATTATTATCATTAATAGCAATATATCTTACAGCATTATCTTTAAAGTAATTTTCAGTATAATATCCAGTCATAATATAATCTCTACCTAGTCTAGATAAATCTTTAGTAATAACTACATTTACTTTGCCACTTTCAATATCTTGTAACATTCTTTGAAAACCTGGTCTATTAAAGTTAAGTCCACTATACCCATCATCAACATAAATTTCATATATCTTAAAGCCATGACTTTTAGCATATTCCTCTAAAATAATCTTTTGCGTTTGAATTGAACCTGAATCACCTACATTTCCATCATCACGAGATAGTCTGCATAATAATGCTGTTATTTTGTTATGTTGTTTCATTTTATCCTCCTTAACAACATTACTAATCAGCTCGCTACCTATATTATACAATATTTTGTTATTTTTTTCCATCTATATAGCACCTCGATTATTTAGGATCAAATCTCTTATCTTATCCTTTAATGTTTGTTTTCCTTTGTAAGTACGTTCTACTATAAAGATAGTTTTATTATCTAAACAAGGATAGTTATCAATTTCAATAACCTCCTTCAACTTATAAAATTCTCTTATGACATCACCACTAGTAAGTTCTCTATCTGTATAACCTACATTAATAATGTCTTTTAATCCATTAATCTCAATTATTTTTAAACTTATAAAAACTCCTCCTTTATCAATTCATATATGATTTTTAATTTTTTTAATATAGTTTTCATTTTAAATTCCTTTCTTGAAGCATTAGCTTCATCAATAGAACTGGGTATCCCAGTTGCTCAATAATTTTGAGAGTACCTAAAATTTAGGTACGACTCTTATCCTGTTGTTGTTGCTTTAATTAGACATTTACCTAAGATTTGCATCATCATTTACTATGATTTTCTCCTAGTTCAATGTCTTAATTATCACTAACAAATAATCTATTCTTTACATTTCGGCTTCTAAATCTTCTCTATCGATAATACCTTCTTCGATAAGTCGTTCTAGTTCAGCTTTCTTTATACGTTCTTGAAATTCTAAAAATTCAATATCAACTCCGTTAATCATCTCATCCATTATGATTAATGATTGACCAATTAAATATTTCGTTTTTCTAAGTTCATTTTTTCTTCTTAAATGTTCATTTCTAATATGTGCATATTCTTTATAAACTTCTTTTCTACGCTTTACTATTTCTTTAATTAAAATATTCCCCATTCTACGTCTAACATCTCTATTAAATTTTGGTGAATATAAATAACCATATGGATCCATTTTATAATGTTCACATTTATCAATTATTCTTTCATCAACTTCTAAAATAGCATTTTCTAACACTTCAAAATGAGGTTTTAGTTTTTTACTATTAATAACAAGTTCAACAGCTTTATCAACAATAGGTCTTAGTTTACTCATGTTTTTACTGTCATAACTAACTCTACCTTCTTTAGGTATTTCCTCAATTAAAGTCTTAAAATACTCACTCAATAGCTTTTCTAATTCAATATTATCTGTTTTAGCTAAATTTATCCTAGCCTTTTCTAAGGCTATTTTTCTTCCTTGTTTAATACTTTCATTACTAGAGTCAAAATACCCATCTACTAAGAATCTTAAATAGTCAAACTTTGTTTTATTGGTCTTACCATATCGATAACGTTTCTTTTTATTAGCGTAAATATATCTTGGTTCTTTTTCAAAAAATGTAATATGAATATGTCTATTATCAGTATTTTCATGAAGTCCTGCTACCCAAATAATATTATCTACTTTAAAGTTAGCTTCTTTTAAATACTTTGGAAATACATTATTAAGTAATTCAATAGCTTGTTCAGTATTATATAAATGTTTTTTACCATAATCACTTTCAAAAGAAATAACACAATCCCATATAACTGAACCAGTGCTTTTCAACATATTTTTAATCTTTTTAATTTCATCACTTGTTAACATACCATTACTACTAAATAATCCAGATGACTTTAATTCATTACCCATGTATTCTAAATATGAGTTATCTTTAGAAGTACCTTTTTCAATATAGTTTAAATAATTATTGTCATTTCCTCCATTACAATCATAGTAATTTCTTTTAGGATGACTCTTACCAATGTACTTTTGAATAAATACTACTTTTTCCATTTGATATCATCCTTATCAATATATCCTCTAAAATCTTTTAAATTTAATTTATTTAATATTTTGGTATCTTCAATAAGTTCATCATCTGTGATTACATTACTACTTAATAGTTTTTTATTTTGTATAACTTTACTCAAATTATAATTTGCGCCAAGAAGTTTTAATTGTTCTTTTTGATTATGGATAATTGCATGATCATTTTCATATGCTAATCGAATTGCTTTATATATCTTTTCTAATAAATTTTTACTTTCTTCATGTATAGATTGAAGTTTATTTAATTCTTTAATAACATCATCATTATCTAAAATATCAATCACTTCTTCTATATCTAAACCAATAGAATCTAACTTATCAATTAATTTTAATTTAATATTATTTAATTCTTCTTTTTGTTTTAAATATGATTCAAACACATATCTTGCATATTCACTTTTATTTGCACAGCCTACATTATAAAAATCATCATTTAACTTATCGCATAAATCTAAGTCTTGAATATAAATTTGTACTTTACTAAAATCTTTTCTTTCTTTTTCTATAATCATTCCTCCAATCATTTTTTAGTATAAGTTTAAAAAACAAGTATTTTTACTTGTGTATAATTTTAGAGTTAATATATTTTAAACCCAAATAACCACATCCTTTCACTGATGGAATAACTCATCAAAACAAGTGTCGAGTTGCTCATCATAAATATAATATCATTGTTTGTTGAGTTTGTCAACACATTAAATATTATTTTTGTTGATTTTTACATCACTTTATGTTATACTATTATCGAAAGTGAGGTTATTAGGTCATGAATAATGAAATTAAAGACTTAGAATCTAATGATTTAGGACAAATTATTAATAAAGCTAGAACTGATAAAGGTATATCTCAAAGAAAGTTAGCTAAATTAGTTGGAATGGATTGTGCTGAAGTTTCACGTATTGAAGCTGGACAAAGAAAAAAGCCTAATGTTTTATACCTAAAAGGTATATCAGAAACATTAGACTTAGATTTAACAACACTAATGGAACTTGCTGGTTATAACTATCATGAAATAGATGCAAGCTCTTCTTTACCTAAGATCAACACTAAAATTGATAATAATAAACACATTGAAGAATTCATTGAATTTTATGGTGATGTTTTAAACAACATAGATGAACGTAGAAAAAATGCTTTAGAAGTCAGAAATATATGTTTTAATATTATTGATAATTTTCACAATCCAGAACACTATGGTGGAAAATATTCTTATGAAGATGTTGTAGCTATGGTAATGGATATTTCTAGAAAACTTGAACCAAATGTAAAAGAATATAATAAAGGCCAATTTCCTAATTTTGATGAATTATTAAAACCTAAAAAATAAAATAAGTCCAGATGATTACAACTAATAGTAGTATCATTTGGACTTTTTTGTTATATAAAATTGTTGTTTTAATTAATATATTCAGCCAGCAATAATAGATTTTTTTATTATGTGCCTGTCCGTTATATTCTAATATATCTCACTAAAATCAATTAATAGAACTTGAAATGGCTAATAACTCATCAATTAAATCTTGTGGTAATAATTTTAATTCGCCAGTAAATGGAATACAATATTCAGTAATTTCTGTATATTCTGTATTATCATCATTAGAGGCGATTTCATTAAACAAGTAAGCAATAATTGTATTATCTTTAATTAAATAAGTAATATCAAAAGCAACATTAAATAATTCAATTCTATTTTCAGAATCATTGTATTTGCCTGATATTTTTACGATTTCAATATTTGGATAAACTCTATACTCATATTTCACTTCACTCGTAGGTAAAGATAAAATATCAGATGGTCTTTGACCCATAAAAATGTAAAACTACCTTCAGCATCAGTAGTAAATTTACCTACATATAGTGCATCATCTATTTGAGGGTTTTGGTTCAAGAAAAATCCATTTCCATCTATGATCTGTTCAAACTGAAAATTATTATGTTCAGAATTATGAAATTCTTTAACTTGAAGTATTTTATCATTGATTAATCTTGTGTTTTCTAAAATACTATTTCTAATATATAAATCCCCATCTTTGTACCAATTATTTAAATATCCGTATTCAAAATCGTATTTTTTTTGATTTCCTATCATATTATAACTTCTTATAAAATCAATGTTTTCTCTAGTTTCCTCAACTAAATCATATTGGTTAAAATAATCATAAGGTATATTCATTTCAGTAAAAGTGACATATTCATCAATAGTAGGATTCTTTGTAATTTCATATTTATTTCTATTACAAACTGTACATCTATAAAGTGTTTCTTCTTTTAAAGTTCCTTCTATAATATCAGAATGTACTGCTTGCCATTGATGAATATTATTAAGACATTCAAAAAATTTAATTTCTTTTGTTCAATTAAAAATTATTGTATCTGGAAAACTATATCCATCTTCTTGAGATATTACTTCAAAAGTACATTTTAGATTATTTTCATCAGTAACTGTATTAGCTGAAAATACATTTACATATCCACTTGTTTTAACTTGAACAACACCAGTTTTAGTATCAAACTCAAAAATTAAATCTTCAATAATTCCTTCTTCTGCTAAGTATCTTCCTTCACTATTTCCTCTTCCAGCTTCTGCAGGAAAATAAAACATCATTGTATTATCAGTAGATAACCAATATTTAGGCTTAACATTACCTGGATAGTTTGTTCCACCACATGATGTAAGAGTAGTAATCATTACAACTAATGAAATGATCATACAAAATATTTTCTTCATGTAAATACCTCCTTATTCATAGTCTGATTAATTTTAACATTCTGAACTAATTTATTCTCTGTTAAGCAATTTAAATAATAGTAAATTTAGTAAAATAAAGAAAATTGATTCTATCACTCCAGCGATTAATAGAGTTATTAATTCTTCAAATGAAGTCAATCCATGTGTAAAAACTATTGTAGCAGTACAAGTAAATACGATTAATCCATATCCGATAATTACTGTCTTAATCTTAAATTTTTCTATTTCTTTAAATCTAGGATAATCCATTGAGATTTTATTTCTTAATAACACAAAATACACTACACTCACAATCAAAACTATCACAGATATAACATATAATAATTTAAAGATGATATGGTGACTATTACGATCAAAATATCTTGTAAAGCAAAATAATAAACACGCGATTCCTGCCAGTGCAAATGTCATTATAACTATATTAGTGTATTTAATATTTACATGATCGTTTATTGCAAGTTTAATATTTTTATCTGTTTCTTCATTATTTACATTAAGTAATTCATCTAATGAAATATTTAAAACCTTACTCAATTCAACTAGCATTGATGTATCTGGAACGCTTTTTCCAGTTTCCCATTTTGATATTACTTTGTTGCTAACAAATAATTTATCTGCTAGTTCTTGCTGTGTTAAACCTAATTGTTTTCTTCTTTTTAAAATTATATTTTTCATTAATTGACACCTCCACTATGATTATATATTAATGCGATTCAATTACCTATCTCCATAATGTGGAAATGCTCTATATTTTGTTGATTAGTGTAGTCCGAATTATTTTGATATTACGGAATCATTCATTTATAAAAATAAATAATTTCTTTATACAATTTTACCATAAAACAAAATTTAAATCACGATAAATGAAAAAATACCTACCATAACTTACACATTATAGTAGGTATAAAAATTAATACGAGCTAATTAGTTAATGTTTTACTTAATCATAAATATTTATATCAGTTTTTTGACGCCAGCACTTTAATTTGGCATTTAAATTGATATTTTCTAATAATTTAATTTTTTTATTTTCTAAGTTACATTCACTAAATTTTTCAATAATTTCATTTAAATATTCGTGTTTTTTAGAACAAATTTCTATATTTCTCCTATCTATAATAATCAATGATAAATCATATTCGGAATTAATAAAATCATTATATGTTTCGATATCGGCCTTTAAAGATGATTTATTTCTGATAAATATCTCAGCAAACTCAGGATAGATTTCATTTTCTTCATTAATTAATTCATTAACTATTTGAATACTTGATAGATTGTCAAATTCATTAAAATCTAATGTACCATTATCTCCATATGATTCCCAATATTTAATATCAATACATTTTTGCTCAAAATCAAATATTTTAAGTAAGCTATTAATAATGTTGGGTAAATCTCCAGTGAATTTTAAAACTGCACCTACCATATGTTATCATCTCCATTTCCAAATAATATTGCTAAGAAAGCAACAAACGCTGTAGCCGTAGCAGGAATCATACCGTCATCTGCAACTCCAGCCCCTGTAACATCATTCAACGTAAACCACGCTAATGCTGCACCCGTTCCAATAAGACCTAATGTTACTAAAATTTTACTAGGTTCTCTTGCTGGTTGTCGTGGTGGATTTTTACCCCAGTCCCAATCATGGTCATGATCATATCCTGCATCCTCACCTTGATGATGGTCATGGTCAATCACTGGTCTTCCATCCGGTCCATATTCTCTTTCTTGTTTTGGAGAACCATCTGGATAAAATATTCTACCAACCGAATTAGGCAATCCTCTATTAGGGTTTCTATGATTCTTACCATAATTGAATCCAGACATCATAGCATATAATCCGAATAAACTTGTAAAACTTGAATATCTAAATAAATTGTAAGATAAATTAGAACGCAATCCGCTATGAGAAGAAACTACTCTACCCGATACGGGTCCTAATTTATAATCGACAGGATCATTTCCGCAGTACGCATATAAATTTAATCCATTAATGCTTTCAGGATCTAAATACTCAATGCTATCCGGTGAAATCCAGCGTCCCCATTCAGGATTATAGTAACGTGAGGATACCCAATAGAGCTGAGTTTCTATATCATAATAATACCCTCTATATCTATATGGATTAATTTTACCAATTGTATCCTTTTTGCTTCCTTTGGTTGATACAATATTTCCATATGCATCATATATATAACTTACTACTTCTTTACCTGTTTCATCTATAATTTTTGTAATATCTTTTTGAAGATTTTTTACATAATAATATGTTTCTGTAACACTATCTGTTGTTATTTGAAATCCTACTAAATTTTGCTCATCATAAATATATTCAATCATTTGATTGTCCTGTTTTTCGCCAATCAATAACTCTCCTACATATATATATTCTACTGAATCGTAAGTATTTGTTTCTTCATTATATATTTCCTTTTTTGTTCTTTTTCCATTGCTATCATAAGTAAATCGAAGTTTTATTTGATTGTTTTCTTTTAATGCGATGAGTTTTCCGTTTTCAAATTCTACATCATAATTATAATATTCAAGAGGATTACCATTGATATCATACGTTATTGTAAAAGTTACGCCATCAATACTATAACTTGTTAATCTTGTTTTATTATTTATATCACTATAATAATACGTAATATGAGTTGGTAAAGTTTGATATTCATTCTGCTTTATAGTTCTATTCATACTAATGATATTACCAATTTCATCATATGTATAATTACATTCTAAAATAGTTATATAACCAGTTTCATCATCTTGTTTTTCTACCTTTTCTTTTGTTAACTGATTATACAAATCGTATTCATATAAATATCGCCTATTACTAACTACTTCATTTGTAGTCGTATTTACCCCTATTTCAAGATAACTAACAATATTCCCTAGTTCATCATAGGTATACTGATAGGTATATTTTTGTTCTCCTACTGTAACTTCAGCTTTTTCAATTCGACAAGAGGAAAGATTATTGGTATTATTTTCCTCAATACTAGATTGTTGCATTGAAGAGTTTTCATCATAGGTATACTGATAAGTTAAAATATTAAAATTATCTTTTTTAACTAATTTCGTAAAATATCTACCTAGAGGATCATTTTCATTTTCTAAAATTGTTTCAATACCCTGATGTTTTATTTTATTTTTATTGCCATCTTCATCGTAATTCAATTCTACTACGCCACTAAGTTCTTCTAATAGATATTCTATTTTAGAAAGATTTGCCTTATCATCATAAAAATATTGAATTTCATTGTGATTACTATCTGATATTTTGGTAAGTTTACCTTCCATATCATAGTTGTTATAATAAATAATATTATCTTTCATATTATAGTAAATTGATACCAAACCTAATTCGTTATATATATATTTTGAGATTAGTTCTTCTTCCTCATTAGAATCATTTTTTTCAAAAACTTTACTGATATTTAATTTATTATCATACTCATATCTTATATATGTACCATTAGGATAAATAATTTTATTATAAAGACCTGTGTATAAATCATTATACATATAGTATTCATAACTAATTATATTTTGATATCCTATATCATTATTTGAAGTACTTGCTATTGAGACTATATCATTGTATCCATTATAAGTAAATTGATATTGTATATAATTGGTAAGATTACCTACCTCAACTGTTTGAACTCTTCCTTTTGTATCATAAGTATAGGTGATTTTTCTACTATTAGTTAAAATTTGGGTTAATCTTTCATACTCATCATATATATAATTAGTTGAAGTGTTTTTGGCATCAATAACTTTTTCTAATAAACCACTTACATAATCATACTCATACTTTGTAGTATTTCCAAATTCATCTGTAACTGATGATATATATTGATACCCATCCGAATACTTTGTGCTTGTAACAAAATATTTTTTTGATATATCACCAATAATACTTTCAGCTTCTGGTCCTGCTTGATAACTATAAGAAATATTTGATACATTATGAATGGTTCCCTCAATATTTATTTCTTGCTTATCATAACTTGAAAAATTTGATTCACTAATATTCACATCAAGATTATCATATTCTATTTTGTTTATGTCCCTACCATTTGTTCTTGTTATATGAATTGTTTGATGATTACTTGTAACCTTCGTCGTTTTACCATATTCATTATATTCATATGTATTTTTGTAAACATCTTCAAGTAATACTAGGTTATCAACATAAATGCTTGTATTTCCTTCATTAATTATTTCCACTGTAATTTGATGGGCCTCATCCATTGTATCTAATGTTACATTTTCAACTAAATATTGATAGTTACTAATTGTATCATTAAATGAAATTGTATAATAATCGCTAAAGGTATTTGTTAATAAATTGTAAAAACGAATTCGCATTTTAACTTTATTTTGATTTGCTTGAATATAACCACCAAAGGAAAGAGTCGTACCATTTTTGATATGAACATCTATTGTTTGACTAAGTGTCGAATTGCCATTTAACAACATTTCATAATTTCCATATATTTTAGATGGCTCTCTTTCAACAACTTCACCACCTGTCCAAAAATAATTATTTGTACTTTGATAACTGTTTTCAAAAGATGCATCACTTAATAAATTATTACGGCAGTCATTTATACCACAAACGAATGAAACATTATCAAAATAAGCTGTGGTACCATAGGATGTAGTAAGTTTAATTGTAACATCATATGTCGCCATATCATAACCACCAATAGTAAAACTCTTTATATATTGACCATAGTTATCACTTGGAAGAACATATTCCTCCGCAGTTGTTATAATACTACCAGAACTATCCACTGCTTCAATTTCAATATATGCACCTCCACCAGCATAGCCATTATTTTCTTTTACTTTTGCAAAATAAGATAATTGATAAGTTTTACCCCCGTTTAATTTTATGGTTTGTGCTACTGAAGGTTTTTTATTTTGATTATCATTTTTAATTCTTAAGGCATATTTTCCATATAAATTATTTGTACTATCTAAAGATACATTTTTAACTAAATTAGACGTACCATTTATAATTTGCCAATTTGGTATTTCATATGCACTTTGGAATTTTTCAAAACTATGATTATTGATAATATTATAGGCATTGTAAATGGCATCACTTGTTTTTAATACTTTATTGTTTAAATAAGTATTACTATTAGTAGATTCATATTGATAAAATTGTGCATATCCATCACTATCATATACATTAATTGTATGCCCATATGAATCAAATATATAGTTTGTCTGATAATTGTTGCTATCTTTAAAAGTGGTCATTCCTTTTTGATAAGTGATATCCATCATTGGCAAATGACTGAGGGATTGATGATTGTCATATTTTTTTATTTCATATTTTTCTACTTTTTTATTTGTCTGATTATAACTAATAAGAACTCCCTCTTTATTAGTTGAATTCATTTGGTTTTGATAATCATATAAAGAATTCAATCTACCATTTACATCATAGTTATATTTAGAATATGCTTTTATATTATTTGTATCTTTCACATATTCTAAAATAGAAATTAAGTTTTGATTGTTATCATACTCATAAGTTATCGTTAGAGCAGTTTCATATATTGCATTTCCATCTTCTAAAATGCTGTTTCCATTTTCATCAACCTTTTTCCTATTAATTGTTACTTCTTTTAAAAGATCGTTTTCATAGGAAAAAAGAGCACAATTTCCAATGCTATCACTGACCTCAGAAATAACTCTTAAACCACTTGGTAATTCGTTATATACTATAAATATGCAATTTGACATTCTTTCATCACAAATAAATACCAATTCACCATATACATTATATTTATAAATATATTCGTCTTCTACAATTCTTCGGTAATAATCCGTATAACTTGCCCCTATTTCAATTCTAGCATCATCACCTTCTTCATTTAAATAATATGCACTTCCTGGTATAGTTTCATTTAAGATTCCCTTTTTTTTATAGTAAGCCTTATGCCCTGTTCCATCTATGTATGTATAATAATTGCTACTATTTACTCCAACTACTCCATTTAAATTTTGCATAATTTGAGCATAATTTATTCTCCATCCTTTGCCATATCCTATATTTATATTGGCTTCATTGCTATTATAATAGTGACTAATATTAAAAGATAGTCTTTGGGAACTGTTGGTATAATCTTTTTTTTCAATAACTAAATTACCAGAAAAATCATTTACATACATAACACCAGCACTACCTACATCCACACTATGATATGTCCAATAGTCCTTTAATCCGCTGGTTTCATAATAATTGATTACCAACATTGGTTTAGACGTTGATGAAGGACCATAAAATCCTACCTCTATGTCATTTCCCGTAAAAAGTTGAGGAGAAAATTCCAAAATTATTTCATCATCTTCCCTATTGCGATGGATAGCATCAATGATATCAAATTCATAAAAAGTATCTATAATCTTTTTTTGGCTTGATAAATGCATCTTATTGTAATTCGTTGTTCCATTAATTTCTTCAAAATCAATATGACTTGTTATTTCATTTAGTGAAACGGTTTGTGAAACCACATTATCATTGATTGCATACATTTTTAATTTTGCATCAAGATAAGTGACATTTTTAGGTAAATCACTAATATCAAGACGCATAATATTTACTCTAGATATATCTTCATTGGTTGCACTATTGATATATTTGCTTATTAAAACATTATTTTGAATAGTTGAAATAAGATTTCCTTTATTAAAACCTTTAATTGTTACTTTATCATTTATCACATTATTATTATAATTAATAGTCGGATCTATTATAACGGGATAGGTGGCTTCTTTTAACCACTCTTGATTGGGTTTTACTTCAACTTTATATTCACCTTGTTTGATTTCATCTATACGAATTGTTAAATCAAAACTACTATTCCCTTTTTGATCTATCATATAATATGGATCAATTTGGTAAATTATTTCATTGCTTTCGTTTAGGAAATAAAAATAATTATTTTCATGAATTAATTTTAAATTGGTAATTTTTATATTATATGAAAAAGTGAAATTTTCAATATATTTTTTCATAATAATATTTTCTTTAACCCCTATTGTATTTGTAATATATTCTAAATCAACACCTTCTAAAATATCATTATACTTTATATGACCTTCTAATCTAGTTAAATCAGTTTCATCATGGTTCTCTTGTTTGATATGAGTGGCAGTTACTTTATTTATATCCTGATAGGTTATTTCTATTTTTGTATTTTGATAACTGAATTTAATCTTTTTATTTTCATGAATTTTTTTTGGCAATTTTACATTATATAGTAAAGCATCACTACTCCATTCATCACCATTATTTTGAAAGGTTGAATCAATTTCTTCAAACCCTTTATCCTCTATATATTCATGTATTGGTCTTTCATAATAGTAGACCTCAAGACTTCCATCACTTTTCTTAAAAGTTTTTTCATACGTTGTTCTTGCTTCTTTTACTTCCTCAAGAATGGCAATATTATCTTGATTATTAGGATTCAATATTATTTCTTTTGCTTGATCGTTTCCTAGTTTTGCAGCAAGAACTTTAAAAGGAAAATTGCTGAAAAAATTAGCAAAAAATCCTAGTATAAGAAGTGCTACAAATATTTTTCTAATTCTCTTCTCTATTTTTATTATCATACTTCTCACCTTTCCTTTTTTAATTTAGTAACTTTTTTTGTATTTTTTATTCATTTTACATATAGTCACTCCCCCCTTTTATATATTAAAAAAGAAAACTTCAAACTAATTTTTAATCGTTTGAAGGATGGTTTAAAAATTATAATATTATAATTTTACCCCCCAACTTTTGTTTTATTTTATCATTTATTATTTTTTTTGACAAGTATTTAATTAAAAATAAAAAAGAAGTAAACTTTTTCTTACTTCTTTTTTATTCTAACCAATAGAATTTTTCATTTCTAACTTAATGAGTTGATTGAGTTCTACCGCATACTCCATCGGTAATTCTTTAGCAAATGGTTCAATAAATCCCATTACAATCATCTCTGTTGCTTGTTCTTCGGTTAACCCCCTACTCATTAAATAAAATAGTTGTTCTTCACTAACTTTAGAAACGGTCGCCTCATGTTCAATGTAGGATGTGTCATTTTCAACAATATTAGTAGGTATTGTATCACTAGTTGATGCTTTATCTAAAATAATAGTATCACATTCAACATGACTTTTAGCGTTTGTAGCTTCTTTTGTGTGACGTACAAGTCCCCGATAGTTCACTTTACCTCCACCACGACAAATAGATTTAGAAATGATTTGGCTTGTAGTATTTGGAGCTAAATGAATCATTTTGGCTCCTGTATCTTGTATTTGACCTGCTCCCGCAAATGCAATTGAAATGGTTGTACCTTTTGCCCCTTCACCATTTAGAATACAAGCTGGATATTTCATATTGATATTAGAACCAATATTGCCATCAATCCATTCCATATGACCACCTGCTTCAACCAAAGTCCTTTTGGTAACTAAATTTACAATATTATTAGACCAATTTTGAACAGTTGAATAGCGACAATAAGCATTTTTACCAACATATATTTCAACTACTGCCGCATGTAAAGAATCCTTTGAATATTGTGGAGCAGTACATCCTTCAACATAATGCACACTGGCCCCATCATCAACAATAATTAAAGTTCGTTCAAATTGACCCATTTGTTCAGTATTAATACGAAAATAAGATTGTAGTGGTTTATCTAATTTGACATTTTTTGGTACATAGATAAAAGAACCTCCACTCCAAACAGCCGTATTTAAAGATGCAAACATATTATCAGTTGCGGGAACGACTTTAGCAAAATATTTTTTAACAATTTCAGGGTATTTTTTAATTGCAGTATCTGTATCACAGAATAAGACTCCTTGTTTTTCTAATTCTTTGATTGTATTATGATAAACAACCTCTGATTCAAACTGAGTAGATACGCCTGCTAAATATTTTTGTTCTGCTTCTCTAATCCCTAATTTATCAAAAGTTTCCTTAATTGCCTCTGGCACATCATCCCAGCTACTCTCAGTTTTTTGACTGGATTTAATATAATAAATATATTCATCAAAATGAACACTTGATAAATCTGGACCAAAATTACAACCTCCGGTGAGCCATATTCATATTCATGCCGTCGTTTGTGACGATGATTCACCCCAGACGGAATCGTTCCGGCTGTCCAGCGAGCGGGATTAAGTGACTGCTATGAGCGAAACGACTACGAACCGCACGAACCAGAGCGCGACCACGGCAACACTTGCCGGCTATGAGATTCCCCGCCTCGGCATGGGCACGATGGCGCTCGCCATCGAGGGGC
>ERZ772892.1274-NODE-1274-length-27299-cov-3.220379_pt1 | contig 27299 bp, 32 predicted proteins | sample MGYA00512126_ERZ772892 | MGnify/ENA primary metagenome ERZ772892 (study PRJEB29015, sample SAMEA2737697) | human gut metagenome | biome: human gut; feature: human-associated habitat; material: faeces | place: China | collected 2012 ... | reverse complement strand
ACATAGCTTATTATTAATAAAGTGTTGCACGTTCGTATAAACTTTGTGTTTTCCAAGCCAGGGCCGCTCCACGCAAGGGCGGCCTGACTTTTTCCTGCAGCCCAAAAGAGAAAGGCGGGAACATCGCTCCCGCCTTTCTCTAAAACGGCACAGACCGCCCGCTCGATAGTCTCGGGGACCTTTGAAAGCTGTACCGTTTCAAAGGTACTCCATTCCCGTGAGCGGAACCCGTCGGTGCCGAAGCCCGGCAAAGCCTTACGCGTTGCCGTCCTTGGCCTGCTGCAAGTCGGCGAGGAACAGCTCGCACCATTGATCGAAATTCTTCGGGTCCTGATCCAGCGCTTCCACGTTGTCGTTGAGCCACTGGTGGAAACGCCCCACCATATTCTGGAATTCGTTGTGCTCCAGCACGGCGAGGCTCTGTTCCCCAAGCGAGGATCGCGCATAGCCGAGAACGGCGGAACAGGCCATGTCCGCATCCACGATGGTCCCGTTGAGCTGGGCGATCAACCCCTCGTATTCGGGGTAATCCTCCACAAGTTCGCTGACCGTCTCCGCGGGGATCTGGATGCAGAAATCCCCTTCCTCGTCTTCCTCAATCCAGGAAAAACGGAGCCATTGTTCAAAAATAACGGCATTGAGCAGAGTGGACATCGCCCCTTTCATTTCATCGGAAAGGGCTGAAGATGGCGTGTTCATGAAAACTCCTTAGAGGGAAATATCCTTTACTATGGTCACCCGGGGCTCCAAGGTCAAGGGTTTCACCGGAATCCGGCGGGCGTTTTCTTTTTCCGCGAAAAAGCACATACATAATTTATTCCAATAACTAACGAACATCCTGCACCAAACAGCTTGGTGCAGACGGCAAAAAGCGTCTTCCCAACGCCTCAAAAAAGCGAGCATCGGTATGCTGTGTGAATGCGAAAAACCCCCTCTCGGTTCGCGCCGGGAGGGGGATTTTTTTGTGTCTTCAATCCGACTTTTTCGCCACGAATCGGATCTCATCTCGGTGCTCAGACAGCCACCTGCATTTGTTCAGGCACCACCACGGAGTGATGATGAACCGTCCATCTGCTTTCGCTTTCCTGTCGGGATGAGCACCCGACACGGCACAGTCTAGAGAACACAGCATCAGGGCTTGAACACGTTCACCGTGTGGGCAACGCAAGTTTTCCTCTTCCTCGGGCATGGGTAGTGGCATGGCCTTCCTCCTTTTTTCTAAAGAGTCTAGCCATGCCTACGATTTTTGCAAATCACGGCTCGATAGGCCACGGGCAAGCCGGATCATCCGGACCGTTCCAAGGGAAGCCAGGTTGCTGCGGAATATCACGGAGCGCTTGCCGATATGCCTTGATCTCTTCAAGCTTGTCAGTATCAAGCGGATAGTCTGGCATGACAAGATAATCTGTCGCAGTAATGCGCTTGTCGCGTTCAGCGCGTACGCTTGCCGCGAGTTCTTCTACTGTCGGCAGGGCAGGCGTAGACTTCTCATCCGTCACGCATTCGGGGTGCGCCGTTGCATACTCCTGCACGGATTCCCACTCTTTATCTTCGCGGGGAACCCAATACGGTAAGCCATTCTTCGTGATAACATATCCAGAATCTCTCTTTTTGATATGTCCATAGTCCATTTGCTACCTCTCATTGAATCCTGATTGCAACGTAGTTTTTGTTTTCCGTGTCAGGTATGGAACCACCGTCGATTAAACTTGTACCGATATTAAAGTTATTACCTACATAAATAACCATCCACGTACCAGTCAAACCAATAGCTTGTCCTGCTAATCTAGCTACACATCCTGATAAAGCTAATGAGCTATAGACAGATAAAGAATCTGATGAAGTTGGATGAAGCTGTGAACCATCGCTGTTAAATGCCGCGATATACGACGTTTCTATTGCAGCATCCCATACAAAAGTTGTTGTTTTTGCGCTGTCAAGATTACCAGAATGGCAAAGGCTTCCCGCCCGATTGGCACCGTACACTCTAAGCTGATCAGTAAAGAACAGATTATAGTTTACCAGATCATCATGAGTTCCACCCCACACTAAGGGCGGTGACGAACTATAGCCTTGTCTATTGAATTTTGTACTGGACCCCGCTCGTGCAACGGAGTCGCCGTTGATTGTGAGTTGTCCCGATATGTCACCTCCGGTTTTCGGAAGAGCCGCTTCTGCCTTGTCATAAGCTATCTTCACGGCCTTCGCGGACGCCGCAGTAGTCGAATCTTCAAGATTCACGCTATCAGAAATTTTTACAGCCGCAGGAAGTTCTTGCCAGTATGTGACACTTTCAGTGCTGACGAGCTTTAATCTAAAAGCGTAAGACATCCCAAGAACAATATCTTCGCCGCGTATCGTCCGGATTCCTGAAAAAGCGGTGCTGTTTTTTATGGTTACTACACGCGATGAATCTGCGCTAATCAATTCAAGTTCCATTCCATCATGAAGATCCCCCGGATTAATCGCCGTAAGATCGTCAGCGGGAGCCCCCCCTTCGGTATCAACAATAACGAAGGCTGCGGATGGACTTATTGCTCCATCTTGTATTGCAAGCCTTTGTATAGGTAGAGCACCGGGAAGATGCCTGATGTCGTCTTGGTTCGTCCGCCATTTTTGAACATCGGTCACTCGTGTCGCATTAGGGCTAGATCTATCCGTGACATAGAGATCGTCTTTCCCGTACATTGATCTTTGTTTTGCCATAATATCTCCTTTAGTATCCACTGATTACTGCATCTATTTGTATTTCTGAGTAGTTTCCGGATGCATCGATACCGACAACGAGAGGACCTTCAAGCAAGTATCCGGATTCGTCACGAGCACCGTTCTTGTCGAGTGTTACTGGTTTTTCAGCGGTCAAGCCTGATACTGCTTCAACACCGAAAGTCACCCCAAGAATGGTCCTGAAGGTTTTTTGGGGAATCGGAAGGCGTATTCCGGAAGCGGGCACACGAATGTTGTTGACCGGGAACACAACATCGGGGACATCAAGTACAACGCGTATGTCATCAATAATCGCTGATGATTCCCCCGGAGCGAACGTTACGCGTACGTCTAAGACCTCATTCCCCGGAGTGATGTAATTGGTAGGTGTGGCTTCCCATTCAGCAGGAACAATCGTCGGAAAAACAAAATCCATATCTTGGGCGGGGAAGATGTATGCATCTCCAGAAGAGAAGAGATATGGTATCGTATATTTTCTCCATTCTATCGATTGTACAGCCCCTTGCACAATATCAGGAACGATAAGAACACGTGCGCCAACCATATCTTTTGGGATAGATAACGGGAACGTATAAACGAGAGGATACCCAGAAGATGCAGGAAAGACCAAAGATTTTGCCGTATCCGCGAAAACGAAATCTTCAGAGATAGAAGCAAAGACAAACGTTTCATCTGAAGCATAAAGTCTGTCTTTTTCACCAATGGTTCCATTGACGAGAGTTCCGGGCCAATTTTGGTCTTTTTGCGAATACTCGACGAGAATATTGTCTGGCTTCACATCCCCAAAATCGATAAGCCCGGATATCAAATCAGAGGCAAGCCCAACTTCATCGATAGCCCTCACATAGTAACGCCTTGCATGTCCTGCCCAAGGTTTGAGATCGAACTTTCCGTCAGCGGTATACGGACTTGTGACTTTGAGAGACATGCTGAAAGTATCGGTGTCGTCCATCGCGATAAAGACTTCAAAACCGACGACATCAAGCGGCCTGTCATTCATTAGGATTGTCAGTACATAACCATCTAGTGCGACCATATCGGGAGATGAAGGAGGTGTCGTACGCCCGACAACGACATGGCCAGAAATGGAAGCCCAATCACTTGCCCACCCTATTGGGTTCACAGATCGCACTTGTACATCGTAAGTGATGCCGTTCTGTATCTTGACACCATCAACAATGTCCCATCCCTCCTTTACTCCCGAGATATAACACTCTGTAGCTCTGTTCTGGAGTGCCGAGACATATGACCATACATCGGTTCCAGTCTGTCGATAGCGTACCTGAACCGTGGTTGAATCGTCAGTGAATTGCCACTCCAAGTATATACGAGGCTGACTTCCTCGCCCCGAAGAATATGTAAGCACAGACTCATCTGAGCGGATTGACGTGATAATTGGTGTTTGGGCTTTACGCAAAGGCCCTGTACCGGGAAGCGTGATCGAGGGCGTATAATCAGGAATTTGACCATCTTTCTTATACAGTTCCTCAACGTAGTCACACAGCCCGACGGTTGCGGTAAGGTTGGTTCCCGGCTTAATGCTGGTGACAAGGCACATCCTTCCCACATCGTTGACGGTGCCCACCATAACCAAGTCGGCTTTTCGGGGAGCGGGCACGGGGGCGGGGAGGGGATCGTCTATGCGCATCGTGCGACCGTCATCACTGGTACCCGTGACAGTCCACTCGCTGCCGTCGCCAAGGCGCACTATCGCGGCATACCGCTGGCCCGGCGTCATCTGAAGTTCCGCATCCCATCGAATAGCCGTGACGTTCCCGGCATCATCAAGCGTCCATGCGGCAAGCGCGGCGGAACCGATGCCATAAAGCACTTCCGGGCGCAGCACGCGTATTTTATCGCCTTTTTTGATGCGCAGGAATTCAAGCGGCATTGTTACGCTATACTGCTCAATCAACAGGAGCGACTGCATAAGATACCAGCGCCCGCGCATCGCGGCGAGGTCTGGCGTCGTCGTTCCAAAGAGTTCCAGACTCTCAAAAAGCGTCGCGGTATGCTCGTCATAGCCCGGCGCGTATACCGTCAGCTCGTCTTGCTCGTAGCGCAGCTCTTCGGAGACGAACTTGATTTTCACGCCGTGTATGAGTTCTTTGTATTCCCGGCTGCTTTTGAAATCCCGGCTGTTCCTGACGGTGATATGTCCGACAGGCTGCCCCGGCTGCTCATGCTGCCATACGACCCCAAATTTTCCGTCTATAAGACATGGGGAACCACGACCAGCGGCGGCAATATCCGAAAGCGCATCCCAGACCTTGCTTTGCGTGTCATAGACACCATCGAAAAGGTAGCCGTTGTCGTCGCACCACTCATGCCAACGCTGGATGCTGTCAAAATCGATCTCCTCGTCTTTTCTTGGGCGCAGGTTTGCAGTCCCCCGGAGCACATCAAGAAAAGCGGAGGCCGGGTTTCTAGTCGGGCGCACGGTATTCCAATTTTTTGCTTCCCGATTCCAGTCCGCGAGTTCCGAAGTAGCGATCAAAGTGACGAGCGGAAGCGACCCAGAAAGCTGGTTGCTTGCGCGGATCTTCATTCCCATCATTGCAATGGGAATATCTCCGGCATATGGCTTTTGCGTCGTATCCGCAGCACGTATCGCGCTCCAATACAGCGCATCAACAACACGGGAACTCGTCGATTCCTGTTCATGCCTCCTGATTTGTATGTCGTACCCGGTTGCTGAATAGGGAACACGCCATTTGATGCCTTTTCTAACAGACTTGTCCGGTTCTGCGCTATGCCCGGTCAAAGTGACAAAGGTATATGCTGTGCTGAACGTTCCCGCTGAAAACGAAAGGGTAAGTGGGCCGGACTTCGTTATTGTGATGCCTGTTCCATTCAGTATAGGTTCAGGAGTAAAAGAGGATATGGAATCTCCGGTTATCGTCACGCGGGCAATGAGCGTCACAAAAGAAGAAGTAAGTGTTGGATTATCAAACTCTCTTCTTGAAACAGATATTGTACCAAAAATCTCATGCTTTTTGACTTTCCAGTTCGCAACGCCAATGACACCTGATTGATCGATATAGACAAGCGAAGGCGCGGAATACGGTTCAGCAGGATGATGTACGGTGTACGGATAAGCGTCACGATCACCTACCGTCTCAGTGTACGCAGGCCAGATAGCCGAGGGGAAAGATACGGACTGAGCCGTGACTTGGCTCGTCAGTCCATGCCACTCGCCGACCGGGACGCCGACGCCCCCTTTTGTCCTGTATCTGATCTGTACAGAGCGCGAAATGGCTTTCCTGTTTGCTTTATCGTCAAGTTCATAGAGTCCCTGCGGGGCCTGAATATCCATGCCGATTTCATCGACCCCGGCGCGGGTCGAACGCGTCACCCACCAATTCCCGGAATCAAGCTGATTCCCAAGGCTATCCGTGCTCAAAAGCTGGATCGAAAGGCTTTCCTGATAGACGACAGAAGGGAAAATATTCGGGATGGCTTCCCCTTGATGTCCGTAGCAATATTGGACAAAGACATCCTTGTAGAGATCAAGATCCGTATCGCCTATCTGCGGATCTTCAAGCTGATATGCGCCGATGCCGATGACGCCGAGGAAATAAAGATACTCGTCGCTTCCGGAAATTTCCGTGTAGTCGTCCATGATGCGCGTCGGAGGCACTAGATGACGCCCGTACAGGCGGCGTATCGGCTGCGCGAAGCCCATAGCGTTCGACGAAGCGTTGAGGCTGTATGTCGGGCTGGCGGACAAGGATTCTTTGGTATCGTACTTCGGCGGACGGATCGGGGCGATGGCGTCGGCAAGAAGCGAGATGCCAAGGGTAGCTCCTGCTGCAAAAAGACCATTGACGAAAGCCGCGCCAGCAAATCCCGCAAAAGGCGCCCATGCAGCGATGGCGATGCCCACGACAGCGCCGACCAACTTCAAAAAGCTGTTGAAACCGCTTCCCCGCGGGCAAACGATAAGTTCAATACGATCACCATGCTGGACACGGATTTTATCATGCGCCCACATCGGGATGGAAACGCCGTTCAGCCACATTTTGCATTGTCCACGGAGACAGTGCGGGACATGGGCCATGTCGCAAATCGTAGACACGACATGAGAAAGCGTCACGAGATCAGGGACAGTCCCCGTCCAACGCTTATGCGGCGCCAGCGCGTTCGGTATCGCTGAGGCATGAACGCGCCCCGGAATCGCCGGAAGCCTCGAGGTCATGATGCGGTCATCGGACACGCCAAAAGCCTCCAAACTGCTTTTTCAGATCGGCCCGGGACGTCCAGTCTTCGCACTGGCTTCCCTCCGGGCCTTCGATGTGCAGCATGGTATGCGGAAGCTGCACCAGAACGCCAACGTGCCACAGCGCGGGGCCGATAAAGAAGGTCACGATGTCAAAAAGCTGTTCTTCACCCGCAGGCACACGGAAAAAGTGATCAAGATGCCTATCGAACGCCCGCGACCGGGAACGGCATGTCTCTCCGTGGGCGTCGGGGTCATCAACCCATGACGGCATGTCAATCCCGGCTTCGTCGCGCATGACGAGCCGCACGAGGCCCCAACAATCAATGCCGCCGTGCAGTTCCCGCCCCCCGATTTTCCACGGCAGGCCGATGTATCTATCAAGCCAGTTGTCGGGACGGCTCATGAATGCACCCCCGGAAAATATTTTTTGCTGTAGGAAGGTCCCGGAAAGGGTTCCGTCTCCTGCATGTCTATGCCCATCGTCCCGTCCACCGTTGCCCCGCCTATTTCGACGTGTGAAAGCGAAAATCCGGGATAATCGGCGCGTACAAGGTTCGGTTCCTTTGCGCTCACTTGGTACATACGTACAAAGATACGTGTCCGGAACGTACGGAGAAGGACTACAAGCTCATTCGTCCTGAAAACGGTAAGGGATGCCGTAGGCGCGCCGTCTTCTTCCTGTGACGGTGGCGTGAGCGCCATCGGAACGAAAATGTATGGGTTGAGTTCCGTCCCCCCGAGAGTGGACATCACCCCATATTGGGGTGCGCCATCCTCCCATTCCCCGATGCGCTGGACATTTGAAGAACACAGCCGCAAAAGCCCTTCATAGTCAGGATGCGTCAGTTCCAGCAAAAAGACGGGGTAATCGTCACAATCGCGGTCGAAATACATGGAGCAATCGAGAGGGATCTGGCTCACGGTAGAACCTCCCATGTCATGCTCACTTCACGGTGAAGCGGGCCGCGCTCTTTCACTGAAAAGTCTTCGCTCGCTGACGGATCAAAACGCACATCAAAAAATTCATTGAGATCCGGATCAAAATAGTTGAAGGGAATAACGCCTCCGTTCAAGCCGACTTTCCAGAATTGCCGGAACTGCGCCCACTGGTCGAGCGTCATCACAAAAGTCATGCTCATCTTTTCGCCAACGGTGCCCTTGGGTCGGGTCATAGCCGGGCCTTCGTCAGCTTCAAACGTCCAGCGGGAAGAAGGCTGATTTTTTGCCCACGGGTCAGATTGAGGGCGCTGAGGAAGAGTAAGAGGCCATATGATCGGTGACATAACGGCTTCTTCACGGAGATTTGACAACGCTCTTGTATTAAAAACCGCCCGAAAATTCATGAAGTTACCCTTTACTCTTCGGCTGGAACAGAGTTAAGCCTGCGCAGCGGCGACAAGCGTCGCTATGTCCCGCCATTCTCCATCGCCACAGAGCACGTAGGTGGCTTGCCCGGCGGCTGCGGGCGGAACAAGGCCGCTTGTCCCGGCTGCCGATGCCGTCGCGCCATCGTACTCAGGCACGGAGATGATGCCGTTTGTGTCGCGAATGCCGTCGCCAATTGAATTTTCGGAGATTATTTTTGTCCAATTTGACCACGATGTAGGCGTTTCTTCGGTACCTGTCGTGAAAAGCCCGATTCGCATAGCCGCCGCATTCGTCGTCGCGTTAAAAGTATACTGAACAACTCGTCTTCCCTGATTTGCTACATTTCTTTGGTAAACAACAACGAGCTGTTGGCCGCTCAAATTAGGGCCATTTGTGCTATTCGCTGCAGGGCTGTATACGCCTTGCTTGACAAGTGTATTAAAGTCTATGGTTCCAACAATTACGGCGTTCCCAATCTGCCCCCGCGCACTCGCAAGATCCCCGAGATCCCCACCAATCGCCACATCTTTCACGGTGATCACGCCTCCCGCTTCGGTCGTGGTCTTCCCGTCGACAAGGTTCGACGCCTGAGCACGCTCAAGTGCCTCATTTGCCGTGTTTTGTGCCGCACTTGCCGCCGTCGACGCTGCACCAGCCGCAGCCGATACTTGCTGAAAGAACTGTGTGGTTTGCCTCTCAAAGTCTATGCCGGACAACGGGCCGCTAGACGGCTGGTATGAAAAATCAGACATACAATCCCCTTTGCTGCTCTTTATCTTGAGGTAGGAATCATTCCGAGGCCGTAGCCCTTGCGGAGCACGTTGCTTGTCGCCCCGCTGCGCTTGACCATGTTGCGGGCGACGGCCTGATCAATCATGATTTCAAGGTCAAGGCTTCCGTCTTCATTTTGCCGTTGGTTCGTCTCGACTTGCGCCCCGGCGTTGTTGATGACGGTGACGTTAACGACAGGGCTGGTTGAACCCATTCCCTGCACCCTCACCCCGTATTTTCCGTCAGACATGGGGACGGCAGGCATGAAAACTTCCGGCCCGGCTTCACCTGCTACGGAAAGCCCGCCGCGCGCATAGGCCCGGTTCATGCCGTCATGGAAATACGTGGGGCGAGTCAGGAGCCCACCGGAGCTTGGGAGGCCCCACGACGGGGAAGCAACGCCACCTGTAGCAAAAAAGTTTAAGCCGCCCATGAAAGAATTTGCCCAACCGCTGGATATGGAATTGCCCATAACCGACGCTGTGGCAGTGCCCCCTCCAAAGTTGAACAGACTACTCAATCCACTACCCAACGCACCAGCCAGAGGCCCGGTGATGCTCGCCCGCACAGTGAGCCGGATCAGGTCGGAAATCATGGAGTTCACCATGTCCGAGAACGATAGCTTCCCGGTAGAAGCGAACGCCACTATCGCGTCTTCCATGCTCGAAAAGGCATTGGTGGTCAGGTTCTCAAAACCTTGCGCGAGGTTGGTAGCCTCTGAAAAATACTCTTGCGTCGCCCGGTACGCCCCGGCCCATGCTTCCCGGCTATTCTGTATTTTCTGGAGCCGCAACCATTCGTCCGCAAGCTCACGGGTGATGCCCACGTTCCGAATCAGGTTGTCCGCCTGTAGCGAAAGAAGCTGGTCCACATATTCCTGAGAACGCCCATAGTTTCCCGACAATTGCGCAAGCTCACGGTAGAAGTCTGCGGCGGCTTGCGCGTCCTTGATCTGGGATTGGAGATTCATAGCTTCGCGGAGTTGGTTCGTCTTCGCCGTCACCTCTGTTTCAGTGAGACCAAGCCCGTTGAGCCGCGTAGTCCATTCATTGATGGCTTCCACAATCTCGATAGCGCGGAGTTCCTTGGTGTTCCCCTGAGCTTGAAGAAGTTCTTTGTTGAATTCCTTCAACGTGCTGGTCTTGAACGCGGTTTCGTAATCCGTCTTGAGCTTTTTGATTTCATCGCCGGAAAGTTTCGCCTTAGCCCCTACGGATTCGATTTCTCGGATAGTCTTGGAAAGATCAGTATTGGCCTTTACGTCAGTACCATTCAGACGGTCTATTTCTTCCCGAAGCTGCTGCACCTTTTCCTTGGCATTATCGATTTCAGAAGTGCCCTTAGTGGATGTCTTGAGCTTGGGGGTTTTCAGGTTGCTAATAATTTTTTGTAGTTTTTTAGCATCATCAGGATTAATGCCTTCAAAATTTCCCTTTAACGCATTCTGAATTTGTTCAGTATTTAAATTCTTTACAGAGCTTTTAATAAAAGATGCAGCTGAACGCATCTCAGTTGGTAGACGATTCGTAAAGGCTATAAATTCACTTTGTTTAAGTGCTTCATCAATACCAGAAAGACTTAACAAAGAAGCTTTTGTTACCTGAGAAGCATTTGAGGCTTGATTGAGGCTATTTGTAAGATTTTTTATATTATTAGTTGCATTTTGTATGGTTATTGATGCTGCATCATAGTTTTTTAACGTATTTAATACTTCTTGTGCAAATTTAGCGGCATCTTCGGATGTTGAACCAAGAAAACTGATCTCCTTTGCCGTTGCGCCGATATCTGCTTTTCCATTTTTAACGTCTTGAAGAAAATTGCTTACGACTCCGCGAATTTTATCAACCGCGCCTATTTCTCCGTTCGTATTAAGATACGATTCCCACGGATTGGCATTAGCCATAAAAGCTAACGCAGTAAGGGAATTTTGCTGATCTCTTTTAGCTTGCTCTTGTGCCAATTTAGCTTGTGTTGCCGAAAGTTTTTTTATATTTGTTTCGGCGTCTCCAGCCTGCTTTGCCTGTTCTTTAAGAGCCTGAGATACCCGCGTGTTTACATCTTTATACCTTTCGGCAATGGCCTCTGATTCGCTTTGGCGTGTAGCGAGATAGGCAACCGCACTAGCCGCAATTGTAAAAGCCGCGCCCCAAGGACCACCAAAAAAACTGAGTACCCCCGCGCCAACAGAGCGAAGTCCAGAGAGGGCTTTAGAGGCTGCCAATGTGCTAGAAACCAAAACTCCAGATTTAGCTTGGAGTTGAGCGATAGCGGCATTTGCTCCAGCTATCTGCTCTTTGTATCCTTCCACGGTAGCAAGCATCTGTTGCCGTAGCTGTGGAGCGGCATAAGAAAAATTAGGGCCAAAACCTTTTTTGCTGGAAACATAGCTAGACAGAGCCTGTTGTGCGGCCTGTAATTCTAGTTGCTTGTTTTGAATGGCAGATTGTTTTGCAGTAGCGATTTCTTGGGTTAAGGCTATAGACCTTTCCCTAATAGATTGAGTGTCAGCCTGACGTACAGCCCTCAACGCAATAAGGCCAGCAACAACAGAAGCGGTCGCAGCTTGGAGGGAATGAAGGTTTTCCGTAGTGAACGTGAGCCCGTTATTGAACAGATCTAAAGCTTTAGCAGCGACGCCTCCGAAAGATTCACCAATTTCCGTGGCAAGGTTGGAAAGTAAACTTTGCGTTGTAGAGGTAAGGCCATTGATGGTTTTGGTATATCTCCCAAAGGCAGAAGCTAGCGTCCCGGATCGATTTTCCAATCCAGTTAGGGCCTTTTGGTATTCTGAAGCCAGATCGATAAGATTCTTTGCGGCTATCTGCGCCTCTTGAGAACCAAACAACGAAGATATAGAAGTTCCCGTTTTTTCTGCTTGCTTAGAAATGGTTTGCAAGGCTTTGAGAATATCTCCACCGCTGGACTGCAAAAGCTCCTGAAAATTTTCTTTTCCAAGATCGGATAACACTCTCTTGAGGTTTTCGCTTTCCTTGGTGGTTTCAAGAAAAAGGGCCTTAACTTGGGTAGAAGCTGTAGCGGTGCTTCCTGCCGTCTGAGTAATGATGGAAAGGGAAGCTCCAAGGCTATTGAGGTTAACCCCGGCAATGCGGGAAACACTGGAAAGCTCCCCGATATACGGTACAAGTTCCTGAACGGAAGTTTTCCCATATCGTTCAATCGCAAAAAGAGTATCTGCCGCGTCCGTAGCACCCTTCAATTGCCCCGTATACCCTGTCATGAGCGAAGTCAGGGCTTTAATCGTGTCGGCCTGACTAACCTCCGATGCCTTTGCAGCTTTAGAAGACGTCTCAAGAACATCAAGAGACTTCGCGGTATCGGTGACGCCCGCAGAAAGGACTTGATAGTATCCAGTCGCAAGCTCAGTATATGACCCTAAAGAGGAGTCGATAGAACGCAAATTTTTGTCTACCGAAGCGAGAGATTGATCTGAAACCTTCCCAATGTTTACGAGTGCGGTTTCATAGTCGGCATATCCTTTGATTGACTGGCGCAAAAATTCTTCAAGGCCAATCGCGGAAAGAGCCGTCAATGCTGTTTTTTTGAGAGAAACAAGAGAACCATTCAACCCAGAGACAGCATTTTGTGCTTGCTGCATGGAAGTAGATAGAGCACGTTCGGCGTTAGTGGCTTCACGTGGTACTATCTTGAGAAATTTGTTTGTCTCTTTGAGGGATTCGGTTACTCCATGAATCGAATTTTGAGCCTCTTTCGATTTCTTTTGGACTTCCGAAATATTGAAACGAAGAGTAAAGCCTGCCATCTTTTCTACCCCCGGATGAATGCCTATGAGCAAACATCACTGGAGGGGAAAAAGCGAGGCAATGTTGGTATAAAATAAAAAACAAAGCCCCCTCCGCACGTTACAATACAGAGGGGGCTTTGTTAAATAATTTTTAAACTGACGATGCCATTTTTAAAGAAACTAATTTTTTTTGTAATTCATCCAATTTAAGAACTAATTGAGGAAATAAAGATTTTTCCTCAGTATCATTAATATGTTTTATGGCAGTTCCCACACATGATATGATTAACATTCCATTACCACGAGTGGCCTCTGTTACCGTCAAAGTTACTCCTGATAAAGCATTTCCTCCTTTTTTTAAGGATTCCATTTTGGCAACATTAATCGCCCTAGCCTCACCTGTACGGATTTTTTCAAAATAGGCTACAGATTCTTGTCCAAACAAATCAGTAAAGGCAGAAGCTATTTCTGTAAATGGGCCTGTCCCAATAACAGAATACCCTGAAACCATTCCCTTAATTTCAAATTTCCAATCTTCTGGGGGAGGCGTTGTGAAAACTTGTATTTTTTCTAATTCTTCTTCTGTAACAGATTTTAATTTTGTCTTTAATTCTTCAATATTAGCCTCTATATCGTTTTCTACTTCTGCACGTTTCTTTACAAAGCATTGCAGACAATAATCATCAACATTTTTTCCTAATTGTTTGAGAGCTTGTACGGCAGAATCACTAGGTCTGTCAGCTTTAAATAATCCAGTGAATTTATTACCACATACACAGCATTTCTCTGCATCAGACATAAATTTCCCCCTTTTTCCCACACCCTCCACATTTTCCGGCGCATGTCAACCGCTATTGAGCGCACGATGAACAACCTGTTGACTTTCTAACTCCGGTATGGTTCGAAATCGGCAGGAGGAGTTATGAAAAAACTTTTATTGACGCTGGTTGTGGCGGGGATGTGTTTCGGGATGGTCGGGTGTGCCTCTCAAAAACCATTAACCCCAGAGGAAATCGCTGCCGAAAGAGAACGGCAAATCCAAATGACTACTCGTATATACGAGGGAAAGACGCCAGAAGAAGTACTTCTTGCTGCGGATAGAGTTTTCCGACTTGCTGATGATGACTACAATGTTTCTCATCAAGGAACATCTCTACAGGCACAAAGGAATTGGTTAATTTATATAGTTATAGCTGCGTCTAAGGGTACAGATACTTGGGTTGTTCAAACATTCCCTGTAGAAAATGGTACTAAAGTTATTGCTATGCACAATGGACAGGAGCAAGGAATTAATGCAACCCCGACAGCTAACTTTAATGGAGGGATGGGAGTTACGGCTACAACAGGCCCCATGATGACAAACATGACCACTTCCCCTGCTATTTATCAACTCTTCTTCTCACGTTTAGACAATCTTTTGGGGAAAAGTCCTAAATGGCTCACCTGTAAAGAAGCCAATAAGCTGTTTACAGATGGCAATTTAGACCCCTTCTGTACGTTGCAAACGATAGAACTCCTGATGGCAAGTCTGCTGTACAGAGGAATAGAGAACTCGAACAGGCTAATCAGTAAGTACGAAAAAAGGCGACTTCTGACGGAGTCGCCTTTTCTAATCCTATCTCTATATTGTTATCACTAAAACAGTAGGCCTTGACATTTCCTGTTTTCTGTGGAGTGCAAAGGGCTACGGTTAGACTTTTTCCATGTACAGACCTAGGAGCGAACATGCTCACTTTTGCCTTTGACGGCGCAGTCGGAAAAGCCGTTCTTACGATTGCCGCGATAAAGCAACGTAGCGCAATGAATCCTATTCTGTGGCTAGCGGGAATAGGATGTTTTTTCAGCTTAGTAGGTTTATTTTCAGGATACTTTCTATTTAACGAAAAGATAGTAACTTGGTTCTTTATGGGATGTTTTGGTTTCTGCCTTTTAGTATCTTTTCTGATAGCTATTTATTACGCAGTTTATCATCCTGAAAGACTGCGTTCAGAAGATTATCAAATCAAGAAAGAAGCTATAGATATGATACGATATGAACTAGGAAATAAAGAAGAAGTAACAGAATACGCTGCTAGAATTATCAGCACAAACCCCATGTTGGATAAATAATATGAAAACATATATGATTATTACTAATCCAAAAAATGAAGACTATATACTAATAAAAAAATACATAGAAAAGAATAAAAAAATCAACTCATGGTTTTCTATGTGGAAATTCGTCATCTTTACTTCTGATATGGATATAAAAGAAGTTCAAGATGATTTTACAAAATCATTTGACGGTATGTTATTTTTTGTTTCTGAAATAAAACCTAAAAACATTTGCGGTTCAATGCCCTCTGATTTATGGGATTTCATAATAAAAACAAATGAACATAATGATAAAACAGAAGATATAGAAAATAAACAAAATTTAGAAAATAAAACAGCATATGCATTGAACAATAAAAATATCATAGCAGCTAATTTAAAAAAAGAACTTTACAATAAAGATCAGCATATTATGATGTTAACAATGGAATTACAAAGATGTCATAAAGAAAACAAAATATATCAAGAAAAGCTTCAACTACACAAAGAAATGACAGAGAAATTCTTAAAAAGACAACCAAAATAATTTTTATTGACATTTTCCAAATTTTGTGGCGTTGTCTTCACACGGTGCTCGAAAAACACCCCTTGGCGGATAACGCCACCCGACAGATTGGCGCTTTTTTGTGCCCTTTTCCCAAAGTCAAGATTTCTCTTGGCTGTGTTTTGGGCTATAATTGCATCTTGATGCCGGGTGTGCCCGATATGTCCAAGGCTTCGGCCTAAAGGCGGGCAGCAGCTCCAAGGGCTGTTTTCGACACCCGGCATTTTCTATTGGGGAAAATGCTTTGTGAACTCTCGAAAAGTTCCCTTGGAGGCATCATGATTGTTTCTTTCTGCTTTAATGGCTTCATGTTCTCACCAGTTCAACACCAGAGCACTCTTTGGGTTCGTGCCGCCGAACTTGCCCGCGCTCTTGGCTATGCTCAAGAAAATAGTGTCTCGCGTATCTATCGCAGTAATGCCGATGAATTTACGCCAGACATGACGCAAGTAATTGAAATCACGGCACAGAGCCGAAATAGCTCTTCCCAAAAAATAGTTGATGGACGTTGCCGCATCTTCTCTCTTCGCGGATGCCATCTTCTCGCTATGTTCGCCCGTACCCCCGTTGCTAAAGAGTTCCGCAAGTGGTGCCTCGACGTAATCGAGAAGTATGGAGAGCAATTTCCCATCGACCACCCCGTAACGCTCAATGACGCCCCGATCTCACCAGAACAACGCACCTACGTCACAACCTCTCTCGAAGTGGCCCGAGTCGCAAACCGCAAGCATGGGCAGGTGCTCAGGGACATCGAACGTCTTCGCGTGATCCTTCCCGACACGAAAGCCCCGGAATTTGAAGCCGCCCGGCGTACCGATGCCAAGGGAAACTCCCTGCGCTACTACCTCCTCACGCCCTACGCGCTGGCCTTGCTCGACGTAGGACAGGGAAAGTCCGCACTCCGGTGGAAGGGTGACAGATTGCAATCCGCCCCATTTCAGATAAACTCCATGCAGACGGAGGATTCTTCCCATGTTGCTGTTTGACGATGGAAAAAGGCTTGAAAAGGCCATAGGTGAAGAAGCAGCCCGCGCTATCATAGAAACGCTGGAAAAATATGACGAAAACCAGAAGAACGCGGTTGCTACCAAAGGCGATCTGCACGAAACTGAATTGCGCATTCAGAAAGAAATGAAGGAAATGGAACTCCGCCTGCTCAAGTGGCAGATCGGCGGGTGGGTAGCCCTCTCCGCTATTATGGCTAAGGGCTTCGGCTGGCTTGGCTTTTAAGGAGTTTCTATGAATCCAAGGATAAAGAGATACCTTCACGGTGCCATGCTTCTATGCGTGGGATTTGCGGCGGGCTGGACTCGTGATATGGGTTGGATTGCCCCTATGCTAAGTACGTATGCCGCTGTGATGATGTTCCTGTGGTATCGAAAAGATAGGCGCAAGTCCGAAATCCAGCTTGAAGAGTTTAGGCAAAAAGTAGGCGCACAAGAGGCTTAACCAATAAAGGCGGTCATCACGACCGCCTTCTTTTTTGCATTTCATTCTACTACTGCAAGCATAACATATTTAAATATAATGAAATAATCCATTCTTATTGGAATTTCGCGGCCGATACGGATTGAACGCCGCTGGCCCGGCTTCACACCTTGAAATCTAAGGATATTCTCCGTTTTTTCTATGATCGCTAGCCCACGGAGAGGTGGCTTTTCGGGGCCGCCTTTTCTCATACCCTGTCACAAGCAATGTTCCATGCGCAACATGCGTATTTTTTCTTGACTTTGTTGCGCATGTTGCGTATAAAAACGAGATGAACAGCAGGGAAGTTCTCAAAAGGCTGGAGAAAGAAGGGTTCGTCCGAGTGAGCCAAAGGGGAAGCCATATGAAACTAAGGCATGAGGACGGGAGAGTCGTTATAGTGCCACACCCCAAAAAAGACTTGCCTCCGGGAACCCTGCACAACATTGAGGAACAATCCAAAATCAAGTTCTAACCGGGAGGGGCTTCGGCCCCTCAGTCGAGGTTATCATGAAATATATTGCTATTATTCACAAAGATCCAGAATCTGCCTATGGCGTCACTCTGCCTGATTTTCCGGGATGTTTCAGTGGTGCAGATACCTTGGACGAGATTCCCGGCAATATTCAGGAAGCCGTCGAACTGTGGGCGGAAGGTGAAGATATAACCCCTCCCGTTCCTTCTTCCTTTGAGTCCGTGGCTCAACTGGATAGTGCAAAGGGCGGTATGCTTATGCTGGTGGACGTAAACTTTGACTTCCTTGACCAGAATATCGTTCCGGTCAACATTTCCATGCCCGTCTACATGCGAAACCTCATTGACCGAGAAGCAAAGGCCCGAGGGCTCACCCGTTCGGCCTTTCTCGTCAAGGCCGCACAAGCCTACGCATAACACAAGCCAAAGAGCAAAAGGCGGTTCATGTGAGCCGCCTTTTTTGTATGGAATGGCAATAAATAAAACAGCCCGCCAAGGTGCGCCAACACCAAGACGGGCCTAACCATCAACCTACTTCAAAGGAGTAGACTTATGGCTTTTTTAAAAATATGCAAATTATTATAGGCTAGTCAAGCCTTGTGATTGCTTTTTGCTCGTAACTATTTTATAGTGATAAAAAAACACTAAGGAATCACATATGACTGAAAAAAGAAAAGCAGGAAGACCGAAGGGATCAACGATAAAAGGAGAAGTTTCGAGAATTTCGCTCTACTTGCCTGTCGCTCTTGCGAACTCGGCTAGAGAGCTTGCAGAAAAGCGGGCTTTGAGCCTGACGGGACTTTTCGAGGATTTACTACGTAATGAATTAAAAAGAATGGAAAATTAATTTTTTAACATTTTTTTAATGTTTTTTTATTGACAAAAAACCATAGAAGGGTGCATAGTGTTTTCAACGGAAGGGAACAAGAACCTCTAATCACAGGAATACACCATGAACGCTGAAAAGACCTTTACCGTAAACTTCGGAAGTGGTTCTGTTGAAATGAATAACTTTGGATATTTTGAAGAAAGCATCTTTGAAAATACCTTCAACAATCTCTCTGCGGAAGAAAGAAAGGTTCTTGTTGATGATGAAGAAGCTATGTTGAAGTACATCGATACGTTGGATGAAGTATATCAAGACGGGGATGAAGCCTACGCTACCCTTCCGATTTCCGCCGAAGAAAAGAAGCTGGCGGCGGAACATCTTCGGGCTGCAATTATCGAGCACATGGCTGATGAGCGTATGCTGATGAACCCATATACTGGAAGCGTTGCGCCTGAAACTGAATGGAGGAATGACTTTGAAGGGATGACTAGCGAAGAATGGGGAGGAGAAAATTTTGAAGATGGAGGACTCATAGAGGTGGTGCGCAATACCGAAGGAGAACCGGGATACGATTCTAACTATGGGGAATGGAAAGAAACTAACCAAAGGTAAATTCATGCTTAACCCACAAGCTTTGCTGGTGGAATACAATAAAAAGTATTCCGCCGCATGGAAACTTGCCGATGAATTTCGGGCTGATCGCGGTAAGGATTTACCCGATTGGCCCGCATGGTGTTTCTTGCCCTTTGCAGGATGGTATGCGATCACGTGTGAGCTTTTAGATAAAGAACCGCTTTCTCCTGATGATATGCCGCTCATGCAGGCTCTTGCGGCGCTTGGCGCTTGGCGTCCTTCTCAAGATGTCTTCACTTTCGATACGACTATCTATGAAGCTGTAGCGGATACCGATCTCTCGGGGAATATCCCTTGTGATGTAGCCCTGCGCCTTCCCGTTTGGTGCGCCTATCTGGAACTACAGGGGGACAATGCCCCCGGCGTTTTTGTGCACCTTGAGGAAGACGCGAATGATGGGCGCAAGGAGATGCGTTTTCTTTTTCACTGGGCTTCTGGGGAACAAAGAGCCATTCCCTTGCATCTTGGGAATTTCTCACTTGAAGAAAGTATAGCGCGGATGATGACGGAAGCTAAAAGAAACGCTCCTGAGATCAAACTGATCCCCTTTGATGCTGAAATGCAAAAATGGATCACGCACGCTCTGAACCTGACGTTATACCTCTGCTCAGACGGGATCGAATGGCCTGCATCGGGTAACAACGGACAAACTCCATCTTCTCCTCATCCTCAAAAGACCAAAAAGGGGATAAGACTCTTTCCACCGGATAAGATGCGAATCTGGCATATCGGAGAAGAGTTTGGGAGGGTAATGCGCGAGTCAAGAGAATATGCACCCAAAGAAGGCCCGCATGGTTCCCCAAGCCCACATATCCGGCGTGCCCACTGGCATGGATTCTGGAGCGGAACAATCAAGGCCAAACCGGGGATTGAATCAAAACCAAGGCGTTTTGATCTTCGCTGGATGCCGCCCATTCCGGTAGGAATGAAAGAAAAATGATAAAGTAAAATTTCTTGGGATAAGCATATGCCTTTAAAGCCGCAAAGAAAAAAGATTGACTGGAACGCTGTAAAAGACTTGGGCATGATTCCTGACCGCTTAATAGCCGAAAAACTAGGCTGCCGAGAAATTTCTGTGTACTATGCCAGAAAACGCCTTGGAATCGCCCCATTTCCTTCCAAAGCATCTAAAAAAAGCTATAAAATAAAATGGGATTTGATTTCAGATTTAGGAAAATGTACAGACGAAGACCTTGCACGAAGACTCGGATGCACTCGTGCTGCTGTGATCCACGCTCGGAAGGTGAGGGGAATTCCTGCGTATGCTCCGGTTAAGAGCATAGATTGGGATAGTATAGATGAGATGGATAAAATTTCCGTCGCTCAGGTGGCAAAAAAGCTAGGATGCTCTCGCCCTGCCGTCTATAAAGCTTGTGCACGAAAAGGTATCTCCGGGAGATTCAAAGAAAAACATGGGCGTAAAAAAAAGACTGAAAGCCGGGCGACGACGAGAACCGTGTCCATGCCGGATATAGTTTGGGAGCGTCTGGATAAAGCTTGTGCAGATAAGGGTGTCCTGCGCTCACGGGTAATACAGGAAGCCATAAATGCATGGCTTGATGCCAACATACAACTACCTGTAAATGAAGATGAATAAAAAGCCCCAACCGTGGGAGGACAAGACGGTTGGGGCTTTCGCATGGGGGTAGGAGAAAATTTAGGCGGCTACGGGCGTATTGGCAGAGAGAAATTTTTTGACGAAGTAGAGTTGCCCCTTGCCTGTGACCTTTGTGGTAAATCGCGTTCGCGTGGAGCCGTCAGGGTTATGAACGAGGTATTCCTTAACCTCAAACAGCCCCATCTCCATACTTCTCTGCGTTGGCGTATTCTTTCGGCTTCCGGACTGAATGAGGAAGCCTTTCTCGCGGAGATAGACAAAAAGGCGATTCTGTCCAATCTTCACGCCATTTTGTACCAGAAGCTTTGCCAAGTCCCCAATCAGGATGGACGAACGGGAAGCCGCAACGGAATCGGCAAAAAGGACTTTCGGCGCGTCTTGTTCGACCTTGGCGGCGAGGGCGGCACTTTTGGCACGCTCCTCTTTCAGTGAGGTAAGCAGCTTGATAGCCGTATCGGGGTCAGCAAGCATAGCTTCGACAGTTTGAGGAGTGGCGTACAGGCCGCGCTTACGGATGGAGGGAATGACATCATGCGTCACCCACCGTTTGAACGCCTTGGCTTCCGGCTTGCGGGAACGGAGGATGAGGGAATACAGGCCGGGTTCGGATACGACGAGCATTTGCTGTTCTCCTCCGGGGGTACGAATACTGTTCGTACCCTTTTCGTCGTCATCCAAAAGGGAAATGGTTTTGCTCACATCAGTAAGTTCCAGACACTCGCACACGTCCTTAGCCACAAACCACGGCTGGCCATCGCGCTCGACAACCCGAACCTTCCCAAACTCAGCCTTCTCGAAAATCTGCATTTCGGACATACACAAACTCTCTGTTAGATGGTTGATGTGTCCGCGCCGCCAATATGTAACAGAGGAGAACCACATCAGCGACCGGACACCGGATATCGAGAGAGAGTCAACGCGGCTGGAGAGGAAAAAACCAGAAGATGTTGGTACGAAAGTTTGCGTCTTCCGAAAAAAGAAAGGCTCCATTCAGGAGCCTGATTTCTCATATACCCTATCAAGGGCTTGTACCATTACCTCGCTTAATTCCGGGCATATCCCGCAGCATTCGCCTTTTTCCGTTCCAAAATGCAGCATAAAAAGATGACACCATGCTGGTCGGGCTGCGTCTTCGGGTAAGGGGAAATCGTGAGGTAATGCGGCGTCGATGGAAAGAAGCACCTCAACAAGCTTTCTCTCGTCTTGCGTCATGCCGCCCCCATTGGCCTGATACCTTCCCTGCATCCGTCTGTCGGCCTTGTCTTCATCTCAGGCCACCTCTTTCTTGAACATATCCCCGCGTCATTGTTCCTAGATTCCTGATTCTTTCCCGGAATCCACAGGGCGCAAAGAGCACATAACAGATACGGGCGATTCAAGACGTTGGGGGATACAGAATCATCCGGCGTCGGCATTGTTTTTGACCTTTTTCTTTGCAGAACGCCTTATTGCCTTTTGGGAAGAGAGGGATTGTACCGATGCCCTCTTTGCTTTTTCATCGCCCAACGCGGTTTGCGGTGCGGTCTTTACAAAAGGGGGAACCAGTATAGGAACTCTACGCATCAAAAAAAATGATTGTAGCATATCGAATATCCTTGAGAACCCCGGAGGATGTGAACCCTCCGGGGTGTTGGTTCATCGTCTCGCTTCTTCCGTTGCTACGACGATGGCAAGCAACTTGGTAGCTACCCTTTCCAGAGCGTCAACCGAAGGGACACGACCACGCATCTTGTAGGCCATGAACATAGGCGCGCCTTCTTGGATGACCTGATTAAGGACACCCCGTGAACTCGGTTCACGGTCAAGAATACGTTCTACATCCTGCTCTATGCGCCGAAAGACGCGGTCGACGGTGGTTTCTTCGCTCATTCCCCTTCCTCCTGATGGTTTTCCTGTCCGTTGGGTTCAGAAATCCGCATCTCAGATTGAGGGACCGTTTCCGTTTCTTCCTGCTCCTGTGGGGGCTGGAACAGTTCGCTTGCCCACGTGTCACGGGGACGTTCCGCCTGTGCGTCTGCCGAAACCTGACCAAAGAGGGAATCGACAAAGCATTGAGCGGGATCTGTAGTGACGTGTTTTGGCGTAGCAGCGTAGCAAATCATGTCTCCCGGCTTGAGCAAATCCAAGGGGATAGGCTTATCAGAGAGCCGGAAGAAGAGATACTGCCGGGCCGGGGTTGTCGTCCCCGGTTTGGCGGGCTGCTCCATTAAGACCCATGTGAAGATCATCTTGCCTTTTCCCGTGATATTCACGGATTGGACGTTCCGACCTATGGGCCTCATGCTGGTCACATTGGGCTCAACGGAATACCGGGGATCTGTATCCGCAGGGAGTCCGGGGATGTACACGAGCGAATACGACATTGCATCGTCAGAGAAACGCGCTGGAAGGGGTAACTTATTGCTCATATTTACACCTTTACCTTTTCAGGAAGGTCTTGCATTTCAGAGAGTTTCATCAGATGGGCGCGGGCCTGAGCCGCCGCAGAAGCGACGTGCCCAAGCTCCTTGATGGCATCGCAGATGGACATGGAGCCGTTTTTGAAGCCTTCTACGGCCTTCTTCGCTTCCCCGTATTCCATTTCAACGATGCCCCAATATTCGCCCTTCGCTAGATAAGGCGGCCATGTCGGGGGTGGGTTATCCACGGTATGCTGTTCAAAAATCAGCGTTTCCCGTAGATAATCACCGCCGCTCCGAGATCCTTGGTCAGGTTCTTCAAGGTCTTCTTGATGTCCTTGAGCCTCATCTAGTCATAGCCGTCGCCGTCATCCCCGTATTCATCCATCATACGGCGGTGACGTTCGCGACGGCGTTCGCGTTCTTCATCTTCAAAGTACGGCTCCCGGCGCTCGTCGTAACCGTAGCGATCCCAGTCGTCTTCGCGGTAATGGCGATTTTCGTAGTCGTCACCGAACTCATAACGGCCCATGCCGTCATTGTATTCCCGGCGGCTGCGACGGCGGCGGAACTCCCCGTAACGGTTGCGCGGGGGAAGGCGGCGCGCTTCATAGCGGCCACCGCCATACTCGCCACCGTGGGAAGAACGGCTCCCGCTACGGCTGTAGCCGTCACCACGTTCCGAACCCATCATATAGCGCATAGCCATAGGTCACCCCCCCCTTTAGGCCGCAGCCGTAGCAGTGCCAGAAGTGGGACGCGGGATAACCGCCATATGCCCGATGATGTTCAGGGTGTTTTGCTGCATTTCGGTACGGAGCTGAGAGCCCAGAGCGGAAATGGCGGCGGTGGTGAAGTTCTGGTTCTTCAGGCTGGAATTTTCGCTCTTGAGATCGCAGATCTGCGTCAAGAGGCGTTCACGGTCGAGCTGAGACACGAGAGCGCGAGTAGCCGAACCTTCCGCCGCAATGGTGCGTTGGGTCGTGCAGCAACACGAATCGATGGCGTTGGTCAACTGATTGGTGGACTGGCAATTCTGGAGAGCGGCGTCTTTGGAGCTGACCAGCACGGCGGTGTTCAGGCCGTTAAAGCCCTGACACAGGGATTGCTGAATCCCCTGATCACCCGTCATGATGGCGGTGTTCAGGCCCGCAAAGCCCTGTGTGGTGGCGTTCATCAGGCTGGCGGTGTTGGCATTGTCAGCCGCAACCACGCCAGAGAATCCCTGACACATCGCCATATTGGTCGTGTTCTGGCCTTGAAGTGACTGGAGGCCAAGGCTGTTGACGCTGGCCTGAAGGCCCGTCAAAGCGTCAAGTTCCGCAGTAGAACCACATCCACCAGCACCGCCAGCAATGACCACCGAGGGGGCGGAGGGGGCGGAACCACAGCAACCGCCGTTCCCGCCGCCATTGCCGAAGCCACCGCCCCAACCGTTGCCCCACCAAGAACCGATCAATGCGCCAGCGAACGCGCCTACCGCATCACCCCAACCTCCGCCATTGTAGCCGTTCCCGTCGCCATTGACGGAAAAAGTAGGAACGAGACCGTCCATACCCATAAGAAACCTCCAAAAGTTTTTGCCCGGCGGGATGCCGGAACTTCTGGAGGCATGATGATTCAACTATGGATAATTACTTACCTATCCATAGTACATGGATAGGTGTTTCTGTAAGAATAAGACGGGCTGTCCTGAACTCTGGTCAACTTTCCTTCCGGGGTATCAAGCACAAAACGAGCCCCGCAGGTTCGACATATCCATATCGAACGCCGTGGGGCTTCAAGATAATGCCCTAGATACGTCTCATCAGGACGAGTTTCGGAACAACGGAGAGAATAGGTGTCGCAAACAGGACAAATCTGGAGGGGACGCGGCATATGATAATCATACCCCTAACCGCACTCCCAAGTTAGACAGGGATCGCGGATACCCTATACGGGGGCCGCGATTCCCGTATAGGGCCGTGATCCGGCGCTGCTACGCCGGGTCGAGGGGGAGCTACCAACTCCCCCTTATTTTTTGGACTTCTTTTTCTCTTCTTTTTCGCGTTTTTTCGCCTGTTCTTCCAGAAACAGCCTGTCCAACAGGGAAATACGCCAAAAAAGTTCTTCTGAATCAGCGAAACGGTCACACTCGGCGCGGAGAGCTTCATATCTGATAGGAAGCGGGATTCCCGCCCACGTATCTATGCCAGCACCGTGTTGACGAAGGGACGCCCACCGTTCCACGGCGATTTCAGAACGTGGGGAAAGCGGTTGAAAGCGGGTACAGGATGAACAATCCTGTTTTTCCTTATAAATCCATCGGCATTCGTCACACGTGGGCCGCTCGGCAAATTGCCACGCGGCCCACTCCGTCAGTTTTTTTCTTCTTCCAGCCGCCCTTCTCGGGCAATACGGCGAATGCGGTTCAACTGTGCTTCCATAAATTCATAATCATATTCGCACAGTTCCAAAAGCATTTCCTTGGAATACGGGATTGGAGCCCCTGAAACATCTTGCAGTCCTTCCCATCCGACAATATGGACCTCAAGCAATGCAGGAAGTATCTTGAATGCTGCAATCTGTGCGTCAAAAGCGTATTCAGCCATGACCTTTTTAGCGATTTCGTTCTGTTTTGAGCCAACAATGGGCTTGCAGACAAAATAAGCTGAACCGTCAGCGGTAAGATCGAGCCTGAAAGTACGGGAAGCAAACTTTTTTGTGAGCACAGTAAGAGCCATTAGATGCCCGCCTTGGTAATGGTGATGGTAAAGGAGTCTTCGCCAGTAAGCCCCAAAGCCGTACCCGAACTGTCGAGGGTCAAAACGGCGTCATCTTCCCCAATGGTCGGCGAAGAGATGCGAACGCGGGGCATGGCAACTTCGATACTGCCATTCTCGTTTTTCGCCTTGAGCTTTACGGAGAGGGTCTTGCCCTCAAGGGCCTGCCCAAACCGTACAGCCTCGGCACGGCGGAAATAGACGCTCATGTCCATCGTGATGGAGCGTTTGTTGTCGGCGCTTTCTCCGGGATATTGATCTCCGATCTCTTCAAGGAATTGTGTCGGAAGGGACGCGGTAAAGGTAGAAGGGCGCATTTTCCCTTCTACATCGTCGATAAGCAAAATGACGCTATTGTTTTCGACCTCTTTACCGATGGAGTCAGCCACAGGAAGCCACGGACCAATCTCTTCACCCGCAACCCACTCCGCAGGGGCACTATCAAGGACGATAGTATCCGTAGCCGTATCAATGGCGGTGATTTGGTATTCTGTTCCGTCTTGTTTGGTTCTGTTGGTGATATAGCCCCCGATGGAAAAAGCCATCGATTGGCCTGTTTCAAGCTTGACGGTAGCGGAAGTAGGGGCTTCTGCCAGTTCCCCAACGCCAACAATCCCTGCCCTTCTTCCACGACCGGAGAAAGTAAAGATGGTCAATCCGTCACGATCTACGGCCCATTCCAAGGACTCCACGGTACAACCGCTCATGAACTGTACGGTTTCATCATTCTGGAGCCACAAGGAAAGCGTGGGGCGGCAGGTATCCAATTTATAGGCGCGCTTGCCGGATACCGAAGTATCAAGCTTGCCAAGTCCCGCATGAAACATTGCGTCGCCCTGTGGTGCTCCGGCATTGGCAGCAAGCCGCGCCACCATCGGCAAAGACCAATCGCCGGGCGGCATGGCGTCTCTGGATTGGCTCACTACGTCAAGCGTATTGGAGAGTTCGGGGGAATCCGTATATGTGGGTGCTTGAGAAATGGAACCACGGCCTGCCGGGGCCACAAAACCGGAAGCCGTCGGTTTTTCCAACTCTCCCGGAACCGTCTCAACCATCGCAAACGCCCGTTGGACGTTCGATTTCTGCACAGAGGGGCAGTACTGCGACATCGTTTACTCCTTTGCACCGCCCGAGTAGGCGGTATACCACGGAATGGTTGTAGAAATGAGGTAACGTCCCTGATCGGGGTCCGTTCCCCTGTTGGCGGTAGAGGGCACATCAAGCCATACACGACACTCGCCAGTGTAAAAGGGGGTTTCCCTTATGAATTGCCAAAAATAGCTCTCTAGCCCGCTGGCAATTCTCCACGCTTCATCAACATTCATTCCCTGCGGTAGGGATTGCGTGATGATGTACACACCGTCGCGGATAGCGAGAGAACCGGGGCCACCAAGTTCTTGTGTCGAGGATTCCCCTGGATTGAAACCCGTTATGATATGCAGCTTGGACAAGTCAGGCGTTGATGAGACGTTAAGCCCCAACCAAACGAACGGTGTCGGGGTGCCCGGCAAAAGCTTCTTCATCTGCGCAAGCATGGCGTTGTCAAAAGCTTTCCGTATGAGGTCGAGCCGAATCATGCTTTTCCAAGTTCCTGTTCAAGTTGCCGGGCCATTTCTCTGAGAGTCAAC
>ERZ772892.1273-NODE-1273-length-27303-cov-19.994605_pt1 | contig 27303 bp, 26 predicted proteins | sample MGYA00512126_ERZ772892 | MGnify/ENA primary metagenome ERZ772892 (study PRJEB29015, sample SAMEA2737697) | human gut metagenome | biome: human gut; feature: human-associated habitat; material: faeces | place: China | collected 2012 ... | reverse complement strand
ACTTCTTTTGAATTCTTAACACAATGGGATGTGAATCTCATCGTAAACCACATCAACTCCACTCCGCGAGAAATCCTCAGTGGAAGGACACCATATGAAGTTGCATTAGAAACGCTTGGTGAAGATATCTTAAAAGCATTTCAGCTTAAGCCGATTGAACCAGATAAGGTTAATCTGACGCCTAAGCTGATACGCTTTAACCATTAATAAAACTAATCGAAATCTGCTGTCAGACTGGATGTAAACTTTTCACATTTTTAAGATGCGGCTGGTGGAATTTAGTCTAGCACACCGAATTCCAGTAGCCTATTTAGCATGTCTAGAAATCGAGAAAATTTCGATAAGTTACATTAATTATAGCAGAAAACGAGAGATTTAGTCCAAAAATTTCTTGTTAAACCAGCAAAATTTAAATCACGATGGAATTTACTCTTGCACTGGAATTTACTTTTTCAAGTCAGCCTTTGGTAATAGGTGAGTCAATCTGATTTTTCTTTTAGAAGCCTTGGTGTTGGAAATGGGGTATAGGCAAAAGGATACAAAATGACATCTATGTAGTATATGTTTCGATAAAATCTAAATTTTGAGAATAAATTTCCCTATAGAAGTTTCTATGGTATAATAGAGTTATAGTAATAGAGTTGGTAAATAGAGAAGAAAAGTGAACAGAAATTCATAATTTTGGATAGGAGTGTTTGCATTGAGAAAAGATAGTGTGAAATTTTTGGAGATACTTTTGAAAAAAAGAGGGGAATTAGGTGAAGATGCTATAAGTTGTGATATAAATGAATTTATGGAAATACCGAATGTTAAGTTTAATGTAAAAGACATACTAGATGATTTGAAATTATGTGGTTGTATTACGAAGGCTAGTTCAATGTATATTAGTGGTAGGTTGGAGGTTTATTTAACAATGGAAGGTATAGATTATTTTAAGGATAAAGAAAAACAGTATCAGGAGGCACGGATGAGTAACATTACAAATAATTTTTGTGGTAGTATAAGTAATATACAGCTTCAGCAAGGAACTGTTAATTCTACACAAACACAAACGATTACCAGTATGGAAACCATAGACTTTGACAAGGTTTCGGAGTTTGTTGCAAAAATTAAGAGGTATGACCATTTGTTAGAAGATGAGTTTGGAGACAAAGCAACAGAAGTCAGACAGAAAATAACAGAAATTGATACTTTAGTTCAAAAGAAAGAAAATCCTAGTAAAGTAAAAATGCTTTTAATGGAATTGAAGAATTTATCTGTTGGTGTGGCTGGAAGTCTAATTGCGACAGGGATTGTAGAAGGAATAAAATTACTTTTTATATAAGAGGAATGAATTATGAATGGTATTGTCTTGGAACTACAAAAAGAAGCTATGGATAAAAAAGTAGATATAGAATCTTTATTAAGAAAATCATATGTTATTGCACGTAAATTGAAGCTGCCAGATTTTCAAGAATGGATACAATGTGAGCAAGAGGGATATGGGAAAAAAGAGGTTCCTGAATATAGAATGATACAAGGACAATTGAAAGCATTAAATCCTGTAAGAGGATGATTCCGGTTGTGATGGATTCTGCAGTAGCTGAAAAAGCTTTTACGAAAACAAAATTGCCAAATTCAGTTTCAGAGCTATATGATTTATATCAAAATGCTGAAAGTTCAATGTTAGTGATGAATTTACCTGCTGAGATGAATAAGTATGTAGCAAAATGTTGTGGATTTAATACTCAATTTAGATTAGAATTTGGAAAAAATCAAATATACTCTATTTTAAGTAGAGTGAAAAATAATATTTTAGATTGGGCTTTGACATTAGAAGAAAGTGGAATAGTTGGGAGAGATTATTCATTTTCAGAAGAAGAAAAAAAGATTGCGCAAGAAAAAACAGAAATAACAAACTATATAACAAATTTTTGGGAAACAGCAACAGATGTGCAAATGCAACAGGGAAATACAAATTCAGAACAAAGCAAATTTTGAACAATAAACAAAAGAGGTGAAGCATAAATGGGGAGCGCAACTCGGCAATATTCAAAGGAAGAGATAGTTGGGAAATATCAAAGACATATAGATAATTATGAAAATATTATTGTTGAACTAGAAACATTTGAAAATAGTGAATATGTTAAAGATAAAAATATAAAATTTTGTTTGAATGAGCATGAGAGATTTTGTAAAGAAGCTGTAGATGTTTTGAAATGTGCTATAAATGAGATTAATAATCATACAGTAGATGAGCTGATATGTGTGAGATTGAGACGATTGTTTGAAAGCTGTAAAGTTCAACATAATAAGCTGGAAGATACATATAGTAGAGTTAATTATGAGCAAACAGAAGATTTTTATACTTATGAAAATATTCATAAAAAATTGCGAACAGAATGTGATGAAATGGAATATTGTGATGAAACTATTGAGTTTGTGAAAGCAATGATTATTAGTGGACCTTCATATGTAAATATATTTGAAAGAGATGTAAAAAACGCTTCTTTTCAGCAGGGTACAGTAGATTCTATGCAAATTACTGAAGAGGTAGATAATGGTAAGAGAATGCCAACTTGCAATCAGATAGAAAAGGAAAAAACATCTTTAAAATTAATATTTAAGAGAGAAATCAGAGATTTAATTATTGGTATAATTCTTATTTTAGCATCTATGTTAGTAAAAGAGTGCTTAGAAGTTAATAGGGAGAATAATATACATACAGTAATATATATATGGAGTCTTTTTGTATATCTTTTTCTTATTGTAATTGCAATTTCTGTAATTATATCATTTTGTTGGGATTTAATATGTATGATTAATTTGAGAAAAAATGGAAGATTTGTAGAATTTATGTCAAAAAAATATTGTATAAATCATATTTTTAATATTTTTAGAGAAAATGGAAGCAATGATATGATTAGACCAGTAGGAAAGTGTTTTAAAAATGATAATGGTGAAATATATCAAATAAAATCTATGATATGCCCTTGTTGTGAATCACAGCCTATAGGAAAAATGCATTTAGTGAAAAATATAAATGAAAATAAATATATATGGAGATGCTCGGAAAACTCATCTCATGAAATAGAGTTTGATTATAAACACAAGTTTTGATGCCTGAAAAGTTTAGATATGTACTGAATAGTCCTCTACAGGAGTGAATGAGTGCGATATAATACTCTCATAAGGTCAAATTCTCCATATCCCGAGGCAATCCCTTTTATCCTCAAAGGGCAAAAATTTTTAGCCTAGGGAATGAATAAAATAACGAAAAACTAAAGACCGTGTAGAGCAGAAAAACCGTTCTATGAGGTCTTTTCCTTTTTGTATAAAACCATGAAGAATGCCTAGAAAATAAAGGAATATCGAGAGATAAGAGAGACGAAAGAGAGAGTAAGCCAAGACCTTGAAGGAAGTCCTAAGATGCCTTGAAAGAGAAAATAGGTGAGGATAAAGAGGGTTGCCTGAATATAAATTCCGTATGCAAGTGGCTGTAAGAATTGTATATTAAAAAAAGCCCTGGTATTCGTGCCGGGCTTTTTTGTCATAAAAATACAATTTACATTGAAAATCTTATTAAGCTATGATAAAAATTTTTCGGGTGCCACCATAACGGTAGGCGGTTGACCCTCCGATTACATAGAAAACCACGAGGGAATCTGAAGAAGTCAATGATTTCTTGGAAAGGAGGGCTGAGCCATATGAGTATTGTAGATTTTATCGCAGTGGTAAGTTTCGGCTTAACCTGCTTTGGATTAGGGTATTCCTTTGGTAAGGATAACAATAAGACACAAAAATAGTCGCTCCGACCTGCAAGTTGAGCGACTATTTTTAGTTAATTGATTTAATGGGTCAACCGTCTATCGGTAGCACCCTTTTTCCGTATTTAAGCATAAAAAATACCACATAATAAACATTATGTGGTAAATTTCAAATTTATCTATATTATTCTACCACTTTATTGCTAAAAAACAAGGAATTTAGCCATATAAATTTCTTTTTTGTCAAATCATGACAAAGAAAAATGTATCCCTTTGATGATAATTATACAATCCAACAGTACTTTAGAGGCCTTTTGGGCTGAAAAATCCTACGTTCTTTACCACATAATGTTTATTATGTGGTACCCGCAGGAAGGTCATGATGCCATGAAATTAGAACTCTTTGAGCACAATCAAAAGGCATATGAAGCAGCCGTTTCTATGATGGCTGAGACCGGAAAGGCAGCTATTATACATCCTACCGGAACAGGCAAGTCGCTCATAGCGTTTAAGCTGGCGATGGAGCATCCGGACGCGAGTGTGTACTGGCTGGCGCCAAGCAGCTATATATATCATACGCAGCTTGAGAATCTGCAGAAGCTTATGAAGCCTGATTCATCAGATAAACAAATACAATCCCCGGACAATATCACATTTATCTCATACAGCAAACTCATGCACAATGAGGAACTGATAGAGAAAATACAGCCGGACTACATCATACTCGATGAGTTTCACAGATGCGGCGCGGCAGAATGGGGAAAGAGCGTCAGAAAGCTATTGGATGCTCATAAAACAGCAAAAATACTGGGACTGTCAGCCACCAACATACGCTATCTCGACAATCAGAGAGATATGGCAGAGGAAATATTTGACGGCTGCATAGCATCAGAGATGACACTGGGCGAAGCGATGGCGAAGGGGATACTCTCCACACCAAAGTACGTCATGGCGATGTACTCCTATGGCGAGGAGCTCAAGAAGCTCAAGCAGCGCATACAGGCGATGGAAAGCAGAAGCAGCGTCAGACAGAATATGGAGCTGCTCGAACAACTGCGCCGTGCGCTGGAAAAAGCGGATGGACCTGACAAAATCTTTGAAAAGCATATGCGCATGGAAGGAAAAATACATGGCAAGTACATCGTATTCTGCTCCAGCCGTGAGCACATGGATGAGATGACAGAGCATATGCACGAGTGGTTTGACAATGTGGATGCAAGTCCGCACAGATATGTGGCGTACTACAGCAACCCGGAAACCTCAAAGGCATTTGCGCAATTTAAAGCAGATAAGAGTGAACATCTAAAGCTCTTGTACTGTATAGACATGCTGAACGAGGGCGTACATGTGGATGACGTGGACGGAGTAATACTGCTACGACCGACGGTATCGCCAATCATCTATATGCAGCAGATAGGCAGATGCCTCTCGGCAGGTACTAATAAGACACCAATCATATTTGATCTGGTGGACAACTTCGAGAGCCTCTACAGCATCGACTGTCTGACAGAAGAGATAGACCAGGCATTCTCACTCATGCCATGTACACAGGTGGAGAGAGAAAAGTTCAAGGACAGATTCCGAATATACGACGAAGTGAAGGAATGCCGTCAGCTATTCGGACAGTTGCAGAGCAGTCTGTCATCAACCTGGGACAACTACTATCTGGCAGCCTGCGCATACCACAGAGATCATGGCAACCTCAAGGTGCCAAAGGACTATGTGACAGACGATGGTCTGACATTGGGAAGCTGGATACAGACCCAGCGCAAGGTGTACTCAGGCAAGATAGCCGGAGGACTCACCGCAGACAAGATAGAAAAGCTGAACCTGATAGGCATGATATGGAATGTCAGGAAAAACAGCTTTGATACAGCATATGAAGAGCTGGAAAAGTATCATGAGCAGCATGGAAATCTGGATATCAAGTCAAGATATGTCACAGAAAGCGGATATCCGCTGGGCAAATGGATCAACAACATCCGTGTGTCAGCCAAGAAAAAGGGCAGGGAAGCAGTACTCAACAAAGAACAGCTCAAAAAGCTCGAAGCACTTGGCATGATCTGGGATAAAAACAGCGAGATATGGGATGTCTATATCAGTGCTGCAAAGAAATATTATGAAGAAACAGGTGATTTGCATATACCGGTAAGGTATGTCACCGAGGACGGTGTGGCACTCGGCAATTGGCTTTCATCCATCAAGAATGGAAAGAACGGCAGGAAAATGAGAGCGGAGACACTGACCGATGAGCAGAAAGCACAGCTCAAAAAGTTGGGCATCAATCTGGAAAACACCAACAATACGGTGTGGAACAGCAAGTATGAGCTGGCAAAGGAATACTACACCGAGCACGGCAATCTCAATATCCCGGTGGCATATTGCGTGGATGGAGTGAAGCTGGGCAGGTGGATATCAAATATACGAAGTAAAAGAAAAAATCCAAATTCATCAGGGATGATGCTGGACGAGAGCAGAATAGCGATGCTCGACAGTATTGGGATGGATTGGAAGTAAGGATGAAATATGAAAAAAGAAGGAAAATACTATTACAGATACATGTGCACAGTGATTTTTGCGGTAGTTGAAATATTGACATATGGCATAGTGTGGTACAACTTCGCAAGAGAAAATAATGTAACAGGACATTTGCTTGGAACAGCAAATCTTGCTATGTCTATAGGAATATATTTGATTTTGTATTTACTTATGGGTAGATACTTGAGAGCATTCAAGATTGGCGTAGACAGAAAAACAAATCTTATTATGTCACAGATTATAACAACATTTACTGTGGCAGTATTTCAGTTATTTGTATCACTGGCTGTGACCGGACAATTCAGATTCTTTGGGGAATTGTTGATTATTTATATTGTTATGGCAGCAGTACAATCGTTTTTGCTGGCAATTTTAGTGATAGTTTTGGTGGATATATACAGAAAGCAATTTCCAGCGTTGGAAGTGTTGGAAATATTTGGGGAATATCAAAATGGTCTGTGCGATAAGGTTTGCTCTCGCAGTGATAAGTATCATGTGGCAAAATTGATGCATTACTCTGAAGGACTTGAAAAGATTTTTAAGGAATTTGATAACTTTGATGCAATACTGATAAATGATATCCCTAGTGATGATAGAAATGAGATATTAAAAAAATGTTATGAGCAGAATAAACGAGTGTATTTTACACCAAAAATTTCGGATATTATAGCTAGAAGTTCAGAAGAATTGAATTTGTTTGATACACCTCTTTGCCTATGCAAAAATATTGGATTATCAAAGGCACAGTTATTCTGGAAGAGATTTTTTGATGTTTTGTTATCCGGAATAGCAATAGTAGTACTGAGTCCGGTACTACTGATTGTATCAATAGCTATCCATGCAGAAGATGGGGGCCCAGTATTCTTTAAGCAGGAAAGAGTAACATTGAATGGAAAGAGATTTATGATACTTAAATTCCGCTCAATGATAGTGGATGCTGAAAAGGATGGTCGTCCACATCCGGCAGGAGAGAAGGATGACAGAATTACAAAAGTTGGAAATATCATTAGAGCAACAAGAATTGATGAGCTTCCACAGTTACTAAACATTTTTAAAGGTGATATGTCAATAGTTGGCCCGCGTCCTGAGAGATGGGAGCATGATGAAATGTATGCAGAGGATATCCCAGAGTGGCCACTACGTCTAAAGGTAAAAGGTGGTTTGACTGGGTATGCTCAGGTATATGGAAAGTATAATACAACAGCATTGGATAAATTAAAGCTGGATTTGTTTTACATAACTAACTATTCTCTGGTACTGGATATACAGATATTGTTTGAAACTGTAAAGATAATCTTTCAGAAAGAAAGCACAGAGGGCTTTAGCGAAGAAAGAGGAAAAGAGATGCATGATGGACTGGACAGTGGTATTGTTCAGAATGGTAAATAAAAATGAAATATAGTGTTTTAATGTCAGTGTACATAAATGACAAAGCAGAATATTTAAAACCGTGTATAGAGAGCATGTTGAATCAGACTGCAAAACCAGATCAGTTTGTTATTGTAGAAGATGGAAAATTGGCATCTGATTGTGGAAAAATCATTGAGGATTATAAGAATGGTAATCCTGAACTGTTTGAGGTTGTAAAACTTGAAAAAAATGAAGGACTTGCAAATGCGTTAAATGTTGGAATGAAACATTGCAGGAATGATTTGATTGCAAGAATGGATGCAGATGATATCTCACTACCAACAAGATGTGAAGAAGAATTAAAGATGTTTGAAAAATATCCTGAGTTGACGGTATGTGGATGTAATATAGATGAATTCAGTGGAGATTTTAATAAAACAAATTTATCGAGAATTGTACCAAGCGAATATGATGATATTGTCAAATTCTTTAGAAAGAGACAGCCATTCAACCATCCGACTGTAATGATGAAGAAGAGTGTGGTTAAAAAATGTGGTGGATACATAAAGCTGCGAAGAAAAGAAGATTTTGATTTGTTTTCTAGAATTGTTACGGCAGGTTATTATGTTAGAAATATTGATGAATCTCTATATTTATATAGGGCTGATGAGAATAACTACAAAAGACGAAAAAGCAAAGAAAATATGAAAGCTGCAATTTATGTTTATAAAAGACATTGGAAAAGAAATGGTTGTTCTTTTCTTGATTTCTTAATTATTACCTCGGCAGAGCGTTTTTTTTGGCTTGCTCCAGATGGCTTAATGAAATTTTTATCTAATTCGATGTTAAGGGAGAAAACAAACTAAATGAGCAAAAATAAATATATGATTAGTGTTATTATCCCATGTTACAATGCGGCAGATACAATCGTTCGTACTTTGGAATCAGTTGAGGAACAGACATTTAAAGATTACGAAGTTGTTCTTATAGATGATGGATCATTGGACAATACAAAGAACATAGTAACAAATTATATAAAAGAAAGGGATAATTTTGTCTTTCTTGAACAGGAGAATAAGGGTGTAAGTACAGCAAGAAATTATGGATTAAATAATACAAAAGGAAAATATATTGCATTTCTTGATGCAGATGATGTTTATCATCCTTTATTCCTAGAAATACTATTTAATGAGATAGAAAAGAACAGGACTGATTTGGTGTGTTCACAATATCAATTTATGCGTATGACGGAAAATTTTGATAAAACATGTAATGCTGGATATAAATCTGAAAAGATAACAAGTAGAGATGCGCTTGAACGTTATATGAGAAAAAGAAAATATAGATTTTCTTTTTGGAATATCTTATATAGACGCGATATAGTTGTTAATGCTGATATAAAATTTGATAAAGAGTTGAAATATGGTGAGGATAGTTTGTTTTTAGGTGAATATTTAGCTAATTCAAATAATGGTTGTGTATTTGTATATAAGGAGCTATATGGATATACAATAAATGATAAATCAGCGATGCATAAAAAAGTTTCGTGGCAGAATGTAGATAATATAGAAGCTATGAAAAAAATAGTAGATTATTGGAAAAATAAAAATCTTGACACAAGTTTTTCAGATTATATGGTTGCAAGAGCAATTTGGGGAATTGCTAAGGATTTTTCAATTGATGACCAATTATTTAAAAAATTGCAGGGAACATATGATGTTAAAGAAGCTATGAGAGAAATGAAAAATGAGTGTGATGAGGGAATTGTTAGAATATCGTCGTGGTTTTATCTGATTAATGTGATGGCTTTTAAAACAATTATGAGTAAGATGTTAAAGAAATGATATCAAGATTGTGAGATGAAAAATGAATTAATGTAATTTAAACATTAAAACTATAAAGGAAAATAATATAATAATGAATAAAATAGGAATCGTAGTAGAAAATATAACAAATAGGGCAGGTATTGAGAGAGCTGTAACAAATTTATGTAATAGTCTATGTGATTTTGAAGAATATAATATTGTATTAATCAGTATTTGTAGTAAAGATGGATGCATACCTGCGTATAAATTGGATAATAGGGTTGATTTATTACATCTTAATGTGAAGAAAAAAAATAAATATGGTTGGTATATAGAGTTTTACAATTTAATTAAGAAAATAATAAATTATAAAAAATTAGATTATATTATTGGTACAACATATGCATTAAATTCTGTGATTAGTGTTTTAGATTTAAGAGTAAAAAAAATAGGATGTGAACATTTTAACTATAATTCTGCAACATTTTTAGGAAAAGTGGTAAGAAGGTTATTTTATAATAATTTATCGGCAATTGTTTTGTTGACTAAATCAGATGCAAGAAATTATAGTTTTCTTGATGCAAAAAAAATATATATTATACCAAATTCTCTTTCATTTAAATGTAATGGAAAATATAATTGTGATTCAAAACAAATTATAGCAGTTGGTCGACTCGAAATGCAAAAAGGTTTTGATATATTAATTGAAATTGCAAAAAAAACTCAAAAATTAATTCCAGATTGGAAATTCGTTATTTATGGCGAAGGAAGTGAAAAAGACAATTTACTTCGTAAGATAAAAAATAATGAATTAGGTGGTTACGTTGAAATCAAACCGAGTGTAATTGATGTTGAAAAAATATTATTAAATTCAAGCATTTATGTTATGACTTCAAGATTTGAGGGCTTACCAATGGTATTGATTGAGGCGAAAGAATGTGGATTGCCAGAAATTAGTTTTGATTGTAAAGAAGGACCTTCAGAAATTATTGAAGATGGTGTGGATGGGTATATTATCCCTGTTAATGATAACGAGATGTTCATTGAAAAGCTTGTGATGCTTGCAAAAGATAAAGAAAAACGAGTGAATTTTTCAGAACATTCGAAAATTAATGCAAAAAGATTTTCTAGCACGAATGTAAGTAACTTATGGAAAGAAATGTTAGAACAGGTTTAAGAAATGATTTATTATGTGTTTTTTTTCACGATACTGCTATTTGCGGTTTTATTGGATGTTTTTAAAACTAAACAATTAAATACGTATGAAAAGCAAATATTTGTTCTTTTAAGCTTTTTTTTGATATTGATGTCTGGGTTACGATTAAAAACAGGGTATGATTTTGAATCATATAAACAAATATTTGAAAGCGTAAAGCAATCGTCATGGAATTCCCTTTTTTCATCTGGATGGGGATTGGTTGTTGAGCCAGGGTATATGATATTAAATTATCTTTGTAAATGGATGCCTTTTCAATTGTATATTTTCCTTATATCAACAGTTTCTGTGTTTATAAAGGTACTTTTCATTTATAAGATAAGTAATAATCTTATTATGTGTTTATTTATATATTACAGCATGTACTTTTGTCTATATGATATGGGTGTTATTAGACAAGGATTTGCAATAGGATTACTACTTTGGGCTTTTTATTACTACATAGAAGGTAAAAGAGGTAAAACTGCTATATATATTATATTGGCCTCTTTTTTTCATAGTTCATCAATTATTTTTTTTAGTATTTATCTAATTAAAGATAAGGTATATAAATTTAGATGGTATGCTGTTACATTAATTTCAATATTAATATTTTCGTTTGGGGGAATTATTGAAGAAATTATTTATAAATCAAATATTACTTTTATACAAAATAAATATTGGTATTATATAAATCAATTAGCAGATAATGATGAATCTATTGTGAATTCGATTATAAAAAGATTAATTGTATTTTTACTTCTTTTAATAATAGTTGATTGGAATGCAATAAAAAGAAGTGAGAAGAAATATAAAATAGCATTGAATGTATATTTTGCATCCATAATTATATCAATAATGTTTTATATGCTTCCAATAATAGGTGGTAGAGGAACTGGTGCCCTTCAATTTATGCAAGTTTTTTTATTACCTATAATTGCTGATAAACGATATATCAGAAATAATTTAAATAAAGCTAGATTAATAGGAATTTTAATAATTATTGTTCTTTCATTTTATAGTTTATATACGGTTATAAATTCACATAGTTATTTACCGTATCACTCAATTTTAAGTTAATTAAAGATTTTGAATAAATTAAATTACAAGGTGGATTTTATGAATGAAAAAGTAGAAGTATCTGTGGTTTGCATTACATATAATCAGGAAAAATATGTGTCTAAAATGCTTGAAAGTTTAGTTAATCAAAAAACAAGTTTTAGGTATGAAATACTAATTCATGATGATGCATCAACAGATGAAACACCAAATATAATACGAAAATATGAAAAAAGATTTCCGAATCTAATAAAGGCAATTTGTAATGAGCAGAATCAGTTTGCATTAGGAAAAAATCCTAATATAGAGCAAAATTATCCTAGAGTAAAAGGAAAATATATTGCATATTGTGAAGGAGATGATTATTGGTCTGATGAGAATAAATTACAATTACAATATGATTCATTGGAAAAAAATGATGATTGCTCAGTATGTGTTCATTCTGTCAATTGTATTTCTGAAAATGATACTGTTTTGGAACAGTCATTTCCAATAATTGAGATTCCAGAAGGGATAATTTTATCGAATGAATATTATAAATTAGAACTTTGTAAAACAGGTTGGTTGTTTCAAACAAGTAGCTATTTTATTAGAACATCGGTTGTTAGAAAATTTGTAAATGATTATAAAGAGAATACATATCCAGTTGGAGACTTACCATTAATTTTATTTAGTGTAGCACAAGGAAATTGCTATTATATTAAACGTTTTATGTCATGTTACAGAATGAATAGTGGTGGTTATATGACTAAGTTAAAATATAACAAAAATAGAATTACTCATTGCAAAGAGTTTATTAATGGTCATAAGAATTTTGATAAAATAACAAGATTTAAGTATCATCAGTATTTCGAATACGCAATTAAAGAACGTGAAATAGAAATTTTTCTTAATGAGAAAAATTATAGGAAAATATGGTCTAACAAATATTATGAGAATAGAAAAAATATGAGTTTAAGAAGAAAAATATTATTGGCTATAGGCTTTATCTTCCCGAATATTGCATATGAAATAGAGCGTAATATTGATGGATGGGCAGATTAGATAATCTAAAAATAAAATTATAGAGAATAGTAATGAATACAGTAAAAAATAGTATTTTGAAAAATTTCATCTGGCGCTTTGCAGAACGTTGCGGAGCCCAACTTGTTACCTTCATAGTTTCAATAGTTCTGGCGCGAATCCTTGCTCCTGAAGATTATGGTACTATAGCATTAGTAACAGTATTTACAACAATTTTACAGGTCTTTGTAGACAGCGGTCTGGGAACAGCTTTGATTCAGAAAAAAGATGCGGATGATCTTGATTTCTCATCAGTATTTTTCTTCAATTTTACTGTGTGTTTGATATTGTATTTGGGTATGTTTATAGTTGCTCCGTTTATAGCAGAGTTCTATAATGATGCATCACTTACACCTGTTGTCAGGGTAATAAGTCTGACTATTGTGATATCTGGAGTGAAAGGGATTCAGCAGGCATATGTTTCAAGGCATATGCTGTTTAAGAGATTTTTCTTTTCGACCGTAGGTGGAACAATTTTTTCAGCCTTTCTTGGAATTGCACTTGCCTATGCTGGTTTTGGGGTATGGGCTCTTGTGGCTCAGCAGTTGTCTAATACAGCGATTGACACGCTGATTTTGTGGTTGACTGTAAAGTGGCGTCCAAAGCGGATGTTTTCGTGGACAAGACTTAAAGGATTACTGAAATTTGGATGGAAACTTCTTGTATCAGCTTTGCTTGATACCTGCTACAACAATCTTAGAAATCTGATTATTGGAAAGATGTATTCTTCGTCTGATTTGGCATATTATAATCAAGGTGATAAGTTTCCAAAGGTTATAGTGACGAATATTAATACATCTATAGATAGTGTTTTGCTTCCTACAATGTCCAGTGCACAGGATGACAGAGAACGTGTGAAGAATATGACACGCCGAGCAATAAAGACAAGTACATATGTTATGGCACCTTTGATGATGGGGATGGCGTTTTGTGCAGAACCGATAGTTCATCTCGTTTTGACAGATAAATGGCTGCCTTGCGTTCCATATCTGAGAATTTTCTGTATCACATATATGTTTTGGCCAGTCCATACAGCAAATCTGAATGCGATTAATGCAATGGGGCGAAGCGATTGGTTCCTTAAATTAGAAATAATTAAGAAAGCTATGGGAATGACAATTTTACTTTCAACAATGTGGTTTGGAGTGATGGCCATGGCTTATAGTTTACTTGTTAGTAACGTACTTAGCCAGATCATCAATTCATGGCCGAATCGCAAGCTTTTGAATTATAGTTATCTGGATCAGGTTAAGGATTTTGCACCAGGTATTTTGTTGGCAGTTTTTATGGGAGTATGTGTATATTTTATAGGATATATTCCATTGCCAACAATTCTTACTTTGGTAATTCAGATTATTGCTGGTGCAGCTATTTATATTGTACTTTCTGCAATTTTAAAGTTAGAAGAATTTGAGTATTTAACTGGAATGATTAAGTCATTCCTTAAAAGATAAGGAGATTTGGAAAGATGGCAAACAGTATACTTGTTACACGTTCATCAATGCCGGAATTTGATGAGTACATGGATGAAATCAAACCAATGTGGCAGAGCCACTGGCTCACCAATATGGGACCGGAGCATAAGTCTTTGCAGCAGCAGTTGATTGAGTATATGGGAGTAGAAAATATTGACCTTTTTACAAATGGACACATGTCACTTGAGTTGACTTTACAGGCGATGAATTTACAGGGAGAGGTTATCACAACACCGTTTACTTTTGCATCAACAACTCATGCAATTGTTAGAAATGGACTTACACCTGTATTTTGTGACATAGATCCGGTAACCATGACACTTGATACCGAAAAGCTTGAGAGATTAATTACAGATAGAACATGTGCTATCATGCCGGTTCATGTATATGGTAATGTCTGCAATATTGAGGAAATCAAAAGAATTGCACACAAGTATGAGCTTAAGGTAATCTATGATGCTGCTCATACATTTGGTGAGACATATAAGGGGAAAGGAATTGGGTCATTTGGAGATGCTTCATGCTTTTCTTTCCATGCCACAAAAGTATTTAATTCAATAGAAGGTGGAGCTGTTTGCTTTAAGGATAAGCATCTTGGGGAAATACTCTATGATTTGAAAAACTTTGGTATACATGGACCGGAGGAAGTTGATGCAGTTGGTGCCAATGCAAAGATGAATGAGTTTTGTGCAGCTATGGGAATTTGTAATCTGCGTCATGTGGATGAAGAGATTGCAAAGAGAAAGAATGTTGCAGAGAGATACAGAATGCATCTTGAAGGAGTCGAGGGAATTCAGCTCAATATCATTCAGAAGGACGTAAAGAGCAACTATGCATATTTCCCGGTGATTTTTGAGGAAAAACTTTTTGGTGCAAGCAGAGCAGAAGTATTTGACAAGTTAGCAGAGAATGGCATAGGTGCAAGAAAGTATTTCTATCCACTGACAAATACTTTCGCTGCCTTCCATGGTAAGTACGATGTGCTTGAGACCCCTGTTGCATTACATATTAGTAAGAGAGTTCTTACCTTGCCTATGTATGCTGACCTTAGCATGGAAGATGTGGATAGAATTTGTGAGATTATACTTAGTTGTAAATATTAGGGAGGAAAGCTTGTATGAAGAAATTAATGATTTTAGGTGGTTCAAGATATGCTGTACCTGTGATTGAGGCAGCGCACAAATTGGGATTGTATGTTATCACCTGTGATTATTTACCGGACAATATCGCTCATAAATATTCTGATGAATATTGCGATGTAAGTATCATTGATAAAGAAAAGACATTAGAAGCCGCAAAGAAATTACAGATTGATGGAATTGTTTCATTTGCATGTGATCCGGGTGTTACTACTGCCGCATATATAGCAGAGAAAATGGGACTGCCATTTCAGGGGTCATATGAATCTACTGAAATACTACAGGATAAGGGATTATTCAGAGATTTCCTTACAAAACATGGTTTTAATGTTCCTCATGCAAAGAGATATATAGATAAAAAAGCGCCATTTAATGATATTGATTTCTTTACATGGCCTGTAATCGTTAAACCTGTGGATTCGGCTGGAAGTAAAGGTGTAACAAAGGTTGATTCTCCGGACAAGCTCGCAGAGGCAATTGAGACGGCGGTTGGAGGCTCGCATAATGGAGCTTATATTATAGAGGATTTCTTGACATTTAAAGGTTATCATTCAAGTGCAGATCCTTTCACAGTTGATGGAGAACTTAAGTTTGTATCCTATTCAGATCAGCTTTTTGATAAAGAAGCTGATAATCCATATACACCTGCATATATCATTTGGACAACATCCATGGCAAAAGAAGATCAGGATTATCTTACAAAAGAGACACAGCGTTTATTGACATTACTTGGTATGAAAACAGGTATATATAACATTGAAACCTGTGTTGGAAGTGATGGAAAGCCATATATTATGGAGGTATCGCCTCGTGGTGGTGGATGTAAGATCGCAGAGCTTCAGCGACTTGCATATGGTGTAGATCTTATAGAAAATGAGGTCAGAAAAGCCGTGGGTATGCCACTTACTGAAATAAAACAGACAGAATGTGATGGTCATTGGTGTGAGATGGTTATTCATGCTAGACCGGGACAGAGTGGTGTCCTTAAAGGAATAAAGATTGATCCGGAAATAGAAAAGAAATATGTCAAGATAGTAGATTTATCTGCAAAACCAGGAGATTTTGTTGAACCTTTTACTGGGGCAAATATGTCTTTAGGAGATATGTTTCTCAGATTTGACAGCAGAGAAGAACTTGACGATGTAATGAGTAAGTCAAAAGAATGGCTTACCATTCAACTTGAGGACAAGTAATTTAATAATAGAGGTAATTGTAAATGATATTACAGAACTATTGTAGTAAATAATCCGAAAATATTCGGGGGCTCATGCTTCTTCCTTTAGTGGATAAAGAAACGGTTAAGAATATTATAATTAAATATGACGAGCTATTTACAAAGAGCGTAGTTAAATCACAGAATTTTGAAGAGCTTATAGATAAAATTAGTTGTAATGCCAATGTTATATCTGCTTGTATTAATGGTCAGGTAGCAGGATATTGTGCTTATTATATGAATGACTTTGAGTCACGAGAAGCCTATATTACGTTAATTGCTGTTGATGAAGATTTTCAGACAAATCATTTAGGAACTATTATGCCTGATTACATCAAAGATGTAGCGTTGATAAATGGTTTTATTGGTATAAGACTTGAGGTTCAGGATAATAATATGAATTCGATTAGATTTTATGAGCATAATAACTTTTGTGTGGAGAACACTGTATCGAAAGACAGTAAATATATGAGGTGTAATTTGTAAGTGCTCGTCATAAAGATGGAGGACTTATGAATTTATCAGATAATGAGAAGATTATTGTTGTATTAGGAGCAAGTGGTGACACTGGAAAGTATTTTGTAAATTATTTTCTTGAAGAATGCAAAAATGAGAGTTATAAAATTATTGCAACAGGTACAAGAAAAACAGATTATTTTGAGAAAATTGGAGTTGAGTATTATCAGGTAGATATTACTAAAAAAGAAGATTTTAATAAATTACCTACCAAGATATATGCTGTTGTTGATTTAGCGGGAGCAATGCCTGCTCGTATGAAAGGGTACAATCCTTATAAATATATAGATGTAAATATTACTGGTAATTTAAATGTACTTGAGTATTGTCGAGAAACAGGCGCAGATAGAATTTTATTCGCTCAGAGTTTTGGTGATATTAAAGATTATGGAGAAAACAATCCTTTTCTTACAGTTGATTTACCACGCAAATTTAGTTTCACAAGCGATCATACGATTTATGTTATGAGCAAAAATTTTGCGGTTGACATGATAGAAAATTATCATCAAATGTATGGACTTAAAAGATTTATTTTTAGACTTCCTACCATATATTTATATTCTCCAATAGATACATATTATGTTGATGGAAAATTAAGAAAAATAGGTTATCGTCAATTAATTGATAATGCTATAGCCGGTGAAACCATTGAAGTATGGGGAAATCCGGAAAGAGTAAAGGATATGGTATATGTAAAAGATTTCTGTCAAATGCTATATAAAGCAGTTTTTGTAGACAGAGATTGTGGTTACTATAATGTCGGAACTGGAATTGGAACAAGTCTAATAGATCAAGTTAAAGGGATGATTGAGGTATTCGGTGATTCTAATCACAAGTCAGATATAATTATGAGACCAGATATGCCAAATTCACCACAATATATCATGGATATTGAACCGGCAGTAAGAGAGCTTGGATATAAGCCACAGTATAACTATATAGATATGTTAAAAGATTTTAAATTTGAGATGGAAAACGCTGCGTTATAGAAGCGTTTTTGATATAAACAAGTATTAGAATATGAGGTTATTATGGACAGAACAAAACCAATGAGAAATTCAAATATTGAGCTATACAGAATAGTTTTGATGCTTATTATAATAGCACACCATTATGTTGTTAACTCAGTAATAATGGATAGTATGTAACTGGTTCAGGTAAATGGGCATTTGGAATGTTACTTATTTCATGGATTAGTATTCTTTGCGGGTTGATAATATTTAAGCTAACTGGGCATAAGATTATTTATATGTTTACAGGTCAGAGCAATAGGATTTTAGCTATAGCAACTGCAGTTTGTTCTTTTGCATTTTTTGTTAATATAAATATAAAATAGTCTAAGTCCATAAATACTGTTGCAAAGTCTGTATTCGGTGTTTTACTTATTTATGCTAATAGTTTAACTATGATTGGTTTTGTTTGGAAGAAACTGTTTAGGAGTCAATGGGCTTTTGAAAATTTAGGATATATTTTTATAGTTCATGCATTTGTTACAGAGATTGTGATTTTTTCAGTTTGTTCAGTAATTGATATGGTTAGGATTAGGTTTTTAGAAAAAACAATATTTCAATATTTTAATAAAAAAGTGTTAATTTAAGATAAAGTAAGGAAAAGAAACGATGGGAAAATACTTCGGTACAGACGGCTTCCGTGGTGAGGCCAACGTAAACTTAACAGCGGAACATGCCTACAAAATCGGCAGATTTTTAGGTTGGTATTATGGTGAAATCAAGAAGCAGAAGCAGCTCGATGAACCTGCCAAAATCGTGATAGGAAAGGACACCAGGCGCTCCAGCTATATGTTTGAGTATTCGCTTGTTTCCGGTCTGACTGCTTCGGGAGCAGACGCATATCTTTTGCATGTTACCACCACCCCTTCTGTGGCTTATGTTGCCAGAACAGATGATTTTGACTGCGGTATCATGATTTCTGCGAGCCACAATCCGTATTATGACAACGGCATTAAGCTTATCAATAGCAATGGTGAGAAGATGGATGAGGAGACTATTCTCCTTGTGGAGGATTATATTGATGGAATGCTTCATCTTTTTGGACAGGAGTGGGAGAATATTCCTTTTGCTCACAAGGATGCCATCGGCTGCACTGTTGATTATGTGTCAGGCCGTAACCGCTATATGGGTTACCTCATTTCGCTCGGAGTGTATTCCTTCAAGGGTATGAAGGTCGGTCTCGACTGTGCAAACGGAAGCTCCTGGAATATGGCAAAGTCCATTTTTGAGGCGCTCGGTGCCAAGTGTTATGTGATTAATGCTCAGCCAAATGGTTTCAATATCAATAACGATGCCGGTTCTACTCATATTGAGGGATTGCAGAAGTTTGTGGTAGATAATGGCCTTGATGTTGGATTTGCTTATGATGGTGATGCGGATCGCTGTCTCTGTGTGGATGAGCTGGGCAATGTCATCACAGGTGATCATATTCTCTACATATACGGACGCTACATGAAGGATAGGGACAAGCTTCTTACCAATACTGTTGTGACCACAATTATGTCCAATTTCGGTCTGTACAAGGCATTCGATGAGATTGGAATAGGCTATGCCAAGACTGCTGTTGGAGACAAGTATGTGTACGAATATATGCAGCAGAACGGCTGTCGTATCGGTGGTGAGCAGTCCGGACACATCATTTTTTCAAAGTATGCATCCACAGGCGATGGTATTCTTACCAGTCTTAAGATGATGGAGGTCATGCTTGCCAGAAAGCAGAAGCTGAGTGAGCTCTGTGATGGACTCACGATCTATCCACAGGTGCTTGAGAATGTGCGCGTAGCCGACAAGGCAGAGGCTCTTGCAAATCCGGATGTACAGGCAGCGATTGAGCAGGTGACAGCAGAGCTTGGTGACACAGGCCGTATTTTGGTGCGTGAATCAGGTACTGAGCCTGTTATCCGCGTGATGGTTGAGGCTGAGAGCGAGGATATCTGCAGGAAGTATGTTGATATGGTGGTGCAGAAGCTGGAGTAGGGCTGAATAAATTAAATTGTATTTGAGGGGCAAATCCGCTATACTATTCATATGGTATAGCGGATTATTTTTTTGGAGGCTTTTGACAAACTTTGAATTGTGTTTTAACGAGGAATCCAAGTAAACGTCAAACCACGCGCCTTGGATAATTAGCATTTTTGTGAGACACTCTATAAGACACGAAAAACCTAATAGTTTTTTAGAGGAGGCAAACTATCATGGATAAATGTACTCACGATGTAAGGCGTGCTAACTGGTTAAATATCATAAATCAATGTCAGGAACGACCTGCAAACGTAACTGTCCATCAATGGCTGAAAGACAATGATATCAAGGAAAAGTCTTATTATTACTGGCTGCGCAAGTTTCGTAAAGAATCATACGACCAGATGAAGCTGCCTGTAACAACCGAAAATCCTGCCGAAATTTCTTTTGTTGAAATAGCTGCCCCTGTTACATCAGAGAAAACTATTCAAACATGGGAATTTTCGTCAGCTTCTAACGCGACTGCAGTTGTCAGGAATGGTGATATCATTCTCGAAATATCAAACGATGTTTCAGATGCTGTGCTAAGCAGGCTCTTAAAGGAGGTAGTCCATGCTGGAGAACGTTGCTAAAATCAATCGGGTTGTGCTTGCGTGTGGTACAGTGGATCTGCGCAAAGGCATTGATGGTCTCTCGATGATCATTGGTGACAAATATAAGCAGAATCCTTTTGAGAAAGGAACCTTGTTCCTGTTCTGCGGTAGACGTTCCGACAGGATTAAAGGACTGCTTTGGATGGGCGATGGATTTCTTTTGCTGTATAAACGGATTGAATCCGGTTCACTATCCTGGCCAAGAACCACGGAAGACGCTGCGGATCTTACCGAAGAGCAATTCGATTACCTGATGCTCGGTTTAAATCCGCTCGATCCTAAAATCAAGGATGTAACACCACAAAATCCCTTCTGAGTTTGTGCAAAACAGAGATTTTTCAAAGACATTTATGACGTCAAAAAATCTATAGTTGAACCTGGTTTATATGCCTTTTTCACAACTGGTACAATGGTTAGCAGTTACTTGAAACAAATATCTTGAAATTTGAAAGCTCTATATTTCCCTGCGTTTATCAGCATCCTATAGCCTTATAGCGATAGGCATAATGACGGAGAGCTAACACACAAGAATTCGCTAATTAAAGCTGCTTCTGTTATAATGAAAACAGTTTAAGGAGCGAAGCAATGGCACAGAAACATACATTGGAAGAACTGAATAATTGCAGCCGCGAAGAACTGATTACCATTGTTCTTATGATGCAGGGACAGCTCGATGCTTTAAATGATAACATCGAAAAACTCATTGAGCAGGTCCGCATTGCCAATAATTATAGATTTGGCAGGCATACAGAGAGCTTAAAATCAATCGAAGGCCAGCTTTCGTTTTTTGACGAAGCAGACGCCGCCTATGATGAATCTTCCAGGGAGCCTTCTGCTGAAGAGGTCATTACTGCCAAGCGTGCAAAGAAAAAAGGACAGCGGAATATCGACCTGAAAGATTTCCCGGAAGAAATACTTCCGCCATACAGTGTTTCTGAAGAACAGCTGGATGCTTTTTATGGAAAAGGCAATTGGCGCCGTATGCCGGATGAAACCTACAAGAGGCTTCGTCATGAGCCCGAAGCATGGACTGTCGAAATTCATACTGTCGAGGTGTATGTGGGAACTGATGGTGATCATCAGGATGAGTTCCTTCGTGGAAACAGACCCAAGGACTTGCTTCGCAACAGTATAGTGACGCCATCATTACTGGCATCAATACTTAATGTAAAATATGTGAATTCATCAGCATTACACCGGATTGAGCAGGAGTTTCAACGTAATGGCGTAAATATATCACGCCAGACAATGTCCAACTGGATTGTCAGATGCTCCCAGATGTACTTCACTCCGTTTGTTGAACGGATGAAGCAGGAGCTGCTGTCACTGCATGTCACACAGTCAGATGAAACACCGACTCAAGTAATAGCAGACAGCGACCACCCAAACAGCAAGTGCTATATGTGGGTGCACCGTTCCGGAGAGTTTTATACCCGACGCCCGATTGTGATATATGAGTACCAAAAAGGACGTGATCATCAAAAGCCTCTGGATTTTTACAAGGATTACAAAGGAATCCTTGTAACGGACAGCCTGCAGCAATATCATCTGGTTGATAAAAAGCTTCCAGATGTGACAAACGCAAACTGCTGGGCGCATGCAAGGCGTGATTTTGCGGATGCGGTTAAGGCTGCCGATAAAAAGGATCCGTCTTCTGTAAGGCAGTCTGTTGCCTATCAGGCATTGCAGAAGATAGCCGGGTTTTATAATGCTGACACTGAGTTAAAAGGGCTCTCATCAGAGGAACGGCTTCAAAAACGGCAGGAATTGATCCGGCCACTGGTTGAGGAATTTTTTGCGTGGGTAAAACAACAGGTTAACGACTGTGCGGTACCTCCAAAATCCAAAACAGGCCAGGGGCTGAATTTCATAATCAATCAGGAAAAATATCTTAAGGTATTTCTTGAAGATGGAGATGCCCCTATCGATAATTCTGCCTCGGAGAGAGCCATACGCACCTTTTGCCTCGGCAAGAAAAACTGGATGTTCCACAATACAGCCAAAGGAGCATCTGCCAGTGCGATGGTATACAGTATTTCAGAAACAGCCAAGCTGAATAATCTGCGGCCGTATTATTATTTTAAATATATCCTCACAGAACTGCCAAAACTCTGTGAGGAAAAAGAAAATATGGATCCAGAAAAGCTGGACTATCTCATGCCATGGTCAGATAGTCTTCCGGACGAATGCAGGAAGCCACGTCGCCAATAATGGGCGGCGTTGATTTTAATGACTGGCGCATGGTTTGACGTTTACGAATCCAATATACTTGAGACTATAATAGTAATTTTTGGTTGAGATAGAGGATATTTATATGATCAAGATAGAAAAATCAATATGTCATTGTGGAAAATGTGGCAAGGAATTTGAAGTAAAATGGGATGTTGATTATGTTAGTTCTTATGAGCGCAGCATGGGTGAAGAATATGAATATGAAGGTGAAGATACTTTCTATTGCCCAAATTGTGATAATGAAATTCAAGGTAAATTATCTATATATGAGTATCCGGTAGGATGTTTTAATTACGAGCAGATAACAGATGTTGAGGATTCATTTGATACAAAGCAGAGTTACTTTAAAGAACCAAGGGTTGCATTTTTTGATTTATAGGGGGAAGATACAAAGAAATTTTACTAACAAATAAACCTACAGATGTTCTACAATTATCAAAGACTGAATATGAGAGAATGCTACAGGTTAAACAAGAACTTAGTAAGTATTCAGAAGAGAATAAAGTTGATATAAATAGATATATAAGATGTATGGATGTATAAAGGGGATAAAACATGAATCGTAAAAAGCTATCGATAGATGAACAGATAATGGATATGAAGTCAAAAGGAATTTCATTTATCCAATACGAAGAATCAGATGCAAAACGTTTTTTGCAAAAAAATACATATTATTTTAAGTTAAAGGCTTTTGAAAGAAATTATGATAAATACAATAGAACGGAAAAAAAGGGACAGTATATTAATTTAGATTTTGCTTATTTAGTTGAATTGTCTACAATTGATATGTATTTGAGAAAAATAATTCTTTCAATGGCATTAGATATTGAACATGCTTTAAAAGTTCAGTTAATTTGTGACTTGACTCAAAATGATGATGCTGATGGCTATAGTATTGTAAAAGAGTATTTAAATGATAATTATCCAACACTAAAAAGTATACATGATAAAGTAGATAAATCAGCAATGAGTGATTTAATAAAAAAACGACAAAGTGAAGATGATAATTATGCGATGTGGGAAATAGTAGAGGTGTTATCGTTTGGTCATTTTATAGATTTGTATAAGATGTACTATTATAGGTATCCTAAAAAACATGAATTTAGTAGCTTTTTATGGTCATTAAAATTTCTTAGGAATGCCGCTGCGCATAATAATTGCCTTATTAATAGCATTAAATCGCCATATAATGTTGTTTTACATAAAAATAAAGATATATTATTTGAAATTTCAAAAATTAAAGCCATATCATCAAAAAGTAGAGATACATGGATGAAGAATCCGGTAGTACATGATTTTGTTATATTTGTTTATGTATATTTAAATGTTATCCAAAGTACAGGGATTAAACAGAAGGGTATAGAACAATTGAATTGGCTTTTTAATGAGAGAATGATTCAGCACAAGGAGTATTTTGAGAAGAATCTGAGCATTAAAGAGTGTTATAAATTTGTAAGTAAGATAGTAACAACTTTGTGCAATAAATATAGAAAATAATTGGGCTTTTGATTGACTTTTTTTTGGAAAAAGCATATAATGCTTTTGAAGATCAAAAAACATATGGTTTTTCCAAGGAACTGATGCCTGCATTGGTTCCTTATTTTTTGGAGGCTTTTATGGCGAATACTTTGAATTTACCGGTTGGAATTGAAAATTTTGAGGAAATCCGACAACTGGGTTTCTATTATATTGACAAGACTAGACTTATTGAACAGCTCTTACAGGGTTGGGGAAAGGTGACTCTTTTTACGCGTCCACGCCGCTTTGGAAAGACTCTCAATATGAGTATGCTAAAAAGCTTCTTTGAGATAGGCACGGATAAGTCTTTGTTTGATGGCTTATATATTTCAGGCAACAAAGAGCTTTGTGATGCGTATATGGGTAGGTATCCTGTCATTTTTCTGTCATTCAAGGGTGTAGATGGTCTGGACTTTGCCTCGGCAAAGAGGATGCTATACGCTGTTTTGAAGGATGAGTTTGACAGGCATTATTATTTGAAGAACAGTGATGCATTGACTGATGAGGACAGAACACTGTTTACAAGGATGCTCCAGGGAACTGATGAAAATATTGAGGACAGTATACGTATGCTTTCAAAGCTGTTGTTTAAGCATTTTGGACAGAAGGCAGTTATCCTCATAGATGAGTACGATGTTCCATTAGACAAGGCCTTCCAGAATGGGTATTACAAGGAGATGGTTTCTCTCATCAGAGGTCTTTTCGGCCAGGCGCTTAAGACCAATGAGTTTTTACAGTTTGCCGTACTCACAGGCTGTCTTCGTATTTCAAAGGAGAGTATATTTACAGGGCTTAATAATTTCAAGGTCATGTCAATTACTGATTCAAGATTTGATGAGCAGTTTGGTTTTACTGACAAAGAGGTGAGAATGCTGCTGTCTGACTATGGAATGGATTCGCATTTTGATGAGATAAAGGAGTGGTATGACGGATATCATTTTGGCAGGGCTGATGTTTACTGTCCGTGGGATGTAATAAATCATGTCGACCATCTGCGTGATGACAGCGACGCAAAGCCACAGACATATTGGATTAACAGCAGCGGAAACAGTCTGGTGAGACGCCTTATCAACAGAGCCGATTCGTCTACGAAGGACGAGATTGAGCGTCTGATTGCCGGTGAGGCGATTGAGAAAGTCATCCGATTGGACTTGACCTATGATGAGATTGACAACAGTATCGATAATATTTGGAGTGTACTTTTTACAACCGGCTACCTCACAAAAATCGGTGAGGTGAAGCTGCCTGACAGTGAGAGCTATGCGTATAAGCTTGTCATTCCCAATAAGGAGGTACGCGAGGTATTTGTCCTCCAGATACAGGAATGGTTCAAGGCTGTTGTAGCTAATGAAAATGACACGATGAAACTTTTATCAAGAGCTATCCTTGATAAGGATGAGCAGCAGATTGCAAGGCAGCTCAATATCGTGATGGGACGCATGATTAGCATACTGGACACCAAGGCACCTGATGATATGAAGGAGAATTTTTATCATGGGCTGCTTCTGGGGCTGCTGCGAGGAAGTAATCCGGACTGGCTTATCAAGTCTAATCGTGAGTCGGGTGATGGCTTCAGTGATATTTTAATCAAGCCGGAGGATCCTGATGCAGGTATCATCATTGAGGTGAAGTATGCGAAGGAGATTAAGGGGCTTGACGCAGCATGTGATGCTGCCATGGCACAGATTAAGGACAAGCACTATGATGAGGCTCTGCGTGATGAGGACAGATGTGATATTTTAGCCTATGGCATTGCTTTTTGCAGGAAGCGGTGCAGGGTGGTGGGAGAGAAGCTATAAGCTTATCTCTCCTACACCACCATCCCCATTCCATCCAGCAGCCTTCTGTGCTCATTGCCGGAGGTCTTGATATAAATACGTGTGGTTTCTATATTGCTGTGCCCCAGCACATCTGCAAGCTTGGCTATATCATTGGTCTGCTCATAGAAGCAGCGTGCGAACAGATGCCTTATATTATGAGGATAGACTTTTGTGGGGTCTATGCCGGCGGAGTCACAGAGCTTTTTCATGGAGTGCCAGATGTTGCTGCGGTCGAGTGGCTTTCCGCCTGCTGTTTTGAATACACAGCCGGAGAGAATGTCCTTGCTTTTACAGTAACTTAGCAGCGTATATATCAGCTTTTGTGGATATAGTATCTGACGTATTTTTCCCTTATTGGATATGGAGGTCATTCCGGTGTGCAGTGATTCGACTGTCACATATTTGAGTTCGCTTATTCGGATGCCTGTGCTTCCGAGTGTTTCTATTATCATGGCAAGCTGGGTACGGTTCTGTGTGAGGGCTGTTTTTATCAGGACAGTGTAGTCCTGCATGCTCAGCTCATTTTGTATTGATGTGAAGGCGCAGTGCTGTGTGCGGAGCATTTTTATATGCAGCAGGTGTGCGTCCATCGTTCTGCAGAAATTGTTGGCGGCGGCTATGTATGAGTTGATGCTTGATGTGGTATATAGGTTTGAGGACTGCAGATGCTGCTTGTAGTTTATCAGAAGCTCCTGTGTGATAGGCTGTCCTTTTGCAAAGTCGCGCAGCTTTTTTACATCGCGTATATATTTTTCTATTGTTGATGCCTTCTTTTCCTCATTTTGCAGTATTTTACGGTATTCCTCCAGGCTGTTATCGGTTATTATGAGTTGTTCTTTTGCTGTCATGTGGTGTTCCCTTTCTATAATGTTTGGTGTTTTTGCACATACTACTTTACGAAAAATTTATATCTTGTAGTAAAATTTTATAAAACTTAACTTTTTTAACATAAACACTTGATTTTTGATACTCAAAGGAGTATCTTAATTTCAGAAATAATGTTAAGCGAA
>ERZ772892.1270-NODE-1270-length-27464-cov-3.610712_pt1 | contig 27464 bp, 18 predicted proteins | sample MGYA00512126_ERZ772892 | MGnify/ENA primary metagenome ERZ772892 (study PRJEB29015, sample SAMEA2737697) | human gut metagenome | biome: human gut; feature: human-associated habitat; material: faeces | place: China | collected 2012 ... | reverse complement strand
ATACCATCCAGATTATCTGTGAAAGATATAGAAGAAATCCTGCATTGTTAAATTCTATAAAAATTTACTTTGTCAGCTTATGTATAAACCACACATACTGCACAGAATGCATGGTTACGCCGATATTGTACTACATTTTACAAAAATATGGAAATAAATCTTGTAAAGTTTTTATTAATTATCTCACGATTTCACGACATACTTCGTCTTCCGACAACATTTCTCCACTATTTTTCTTTTCGTATTGAATAGAAAAGATAAATTTCTTACTGATGAAATAATTCAAAAAGATCACAAGGATCGATGTAAACACCTTAACGCCCATCGCATTCCATTTCAGTCCGGTGACAAGCGCAAAGATAATTCCCGTTTCGATCAGAAGTGTAGATACCCGGCTCAGATAGAATAATGCCAGTTCAATAAAATATGCCTTTACCGTGGCTGCCTTTGTGTGGAATACAGATTTGCGGTTTGTCGCAAATGACACATAGTTGTACAAAATCCACGACATATAATTGGCATAGATCTCATTTATCCCGCACTTGTACATAAAAAACCAGGCAGACCCTAAGTTCACTGCCCCTACGAGTATGCCCCATGCGATATATATGTATATTTCCTTTGGTATTTTGCGTAAAAGTTTCATACCATTCTCCCTATAGTCCTGATATCGGAAGCTGCTTGAGTGTCGTCTCTTCTTCCGGAAATTCCCGGACGATGCGATCATACATTTTATGGTTAAAAGCTTCCCTTTCTTTATAATTGAATTTCAGAATGTTCTTATAGCCCCATAAATGTGTGAAGATATCCTGGTTCTCGATCTGTGCCGAACCGGGAAAAAAAGATGATATCTGCTTTCCCTGCTTCTCTGCGCACATCGCAAGAAGCCGCTGTTCCGCAAATACCATATGGCAGAGATTCTCCTCTGTCTCCAGACAATTCTCCATAAATGTGATTGAACTGTCAACATAATAATTCTTAAACGCTTCATCCGCGATATATAACATACAGGTATTGACCGGAAGAACCTCAAAGCTCCAGTCCGGGTCAAACCGATACTCCGGCTTCATATGGAAAAACTCTTTTCCCGGATACACATCAGGGAATATCCCTTCTCTGTGTATTGCACAGATATCCGTATCTTTTATAATATTCCGTATATCCTTCCAGATGATCAGATCCAGATCCACCATGACCGCAGGCATCTGCATTTTTTTCAATGAATATAATTTGCCGGCTGCCCAGAACACCTTTTCCGGTACCGCTTCCGGCACTGTAATTTCCTCGATTCCGAGATTCCAGATGTGCGCAAGTCCCAGCTTCTCGATAAATACTCTTGCCTCTGCATCCGCACACAAACGGATCCCCCCATTGTGTTTTCTCCACATCAATGCCGAAAGAATCATCGTAAGGACTTCATAGTCCTGCATCCAATATTCGTCCGCTTGTTTTCCCGCCATATATGGTTTTGACCATAAGGAATGAAATCCGTCCATATGTTGTCCTTTCAAGATAATTGAAAATCGACTAAATATTGATTAGTTACAGTCTCTTGACCTTCTCAGCCAAGGGACGCTTCCGCTCTATATTAAATCCAGCCCATAGCCAAATGTGCTGTTTCCGCCTTTTCTGCTGCATGGTCGTTTTGACCGGTTTATAAGCTGCCATTCCGGCGGCATATAATACCAATGTGGAATGTCATAATCATCTGCCCCGCCATCTGTTACCTGATAAAATGTCGGTGTGTACCGGCTGTCTGCTAAAAATCCACACTGGCTGCCATTCTCGTATTCCCACTCATACATCCAAGGTCGATTACTGCTTGTCCAGAATTCACGATTGCTGCCCGTCAGATAGCCTCGGTTGCTGCCATAGAAAAAGCCGTTCCGGCTTCCAAAAAAGAAGCCCCGATTGCTACCTGTCAAAAACTCCCGCTGACTTCCAAAAAGGAATCCCTGCTGACTTGTCCCCCAAAATCTACCTTGACTTCCAAAGAAATTTCCACGTTGACTTGTACTAAACAAACTTCTCTGACTACCACCGAATAGACTTCTCTGGCTACCATTCTCATATTCCCACTCATACATCCAAGGTCGATTACTGCTTGTCCAGAATTCACGTTCACTACCAACAAAAGTTCCATGTTGACTGCCTGCTAATATTTTGCTCTGGCTTGTACCGAATAAGCTTCGTTGACTGCTCATCTGGCTTCCAGATACATCCGTACGATTTCCTTTACCGCCATTCTGCGAACCCTGTATCCTCACGTTCTCTGCTTTCTTCTTATAATCAACCGGGATTAATATATTTCCGTTAAATTCCACACTAAAAGGCCTGCCATTCCACATCACATATGTGCGATACGGATACAGCCTGCCCTCATGTGCGATCAACTTCATATAAACAGGAATTCCACCTGTTTTTTCTTCCAACTGTCTTGCCTGTTTTCCTGTTGCCTTTATAAAATAACCACCCGAAGGCAGTCTGTCATTCAGGATGGAATTCAATTCCTCATTCCACTCTATATAAACATTAAATTCCCCATTATCATTACGATAGTTTCGCATATCAAAAAAAACCAGACCGGCAGCCACTGGAAGCATGTTAGAAATTCTGTTATCAAATTGTGAAAGTTCCTCTCCGGTTCTCTGCAAAAACAATGAATATACGAAACTCATTCAAATCTCCATTCTGACACCCACAAATATGCTGTCCCAATTTTTCTGTCTCACAGGCGTCATTTGTTCGCCCTTCACGCTAAAAAAACGCTACAATCCCATACTAAATACTCATGATATTATGGTAAACCATTTACCCATTTATTTCAAGAAAAATCACACTTTCTTGCAATGAAAAATCAGCAGAATCAGGACTTCAAAAGCCACAAATATTAACAGCCGCAGAATTCCTGCAAATAGAATAATCATCTTTAGACAATAGACAAAAGCCGGACACTATCTCTTTAAACCAAAGATAGTGTCCGGCTTTTATCTATCTACAATTTATGCATCTTTATTATCTGCTAATGCTGCTGTGATGATCGCCATAGAATAAACCTCATCTGCTGTACATCCTCTGGACAGATCGTTGATAGGAGAATTAAGTCCTAACAGGATCGGGCCATATGCTGAGAAGTTACCCATTCTCTGCGCGATCTTGTAACCGATATTTCCTGCATTGATGTCAGGGAAGATAAAGGTATTTGCATTTCCTGCAACCTCTGACTGTGGACATTTCTTCTTTGCAACTCTAGGTGATACGGCTGCATCGAACTGGATCTCACCGGAGATTGGAAGATCAGGATTACGCTCCTTTGTCTTTCTTGCTGCATTTCTCATCTTATCCACATCTTCGCCCTTACCGGAGCCATAGGTTGAATAGCTTAAGAATGCAACCTTTGGATCTACACCAAAGATTCTTGCACAACGAACAGTCTCCTCTGCGATCTCAACCAGCTCATCTTCATTTGGCTTGATGTTGATACCACAGTCACCCATAGCGAACACTTCATTACCACCTGTTGCAAACGGACGTACCAGAATAAAGCAGGATGAAACCAGTGTGTTGCCCGGTCTTGTCTTGATCAGCTGTAAAGCAGGTCTTACTGTATCTGCAGTTGAATATGTAGCACCACCGAGAAGTGAATCTGCAATTCCCATCTTAACAAGCATCGTACCAAAGTAGTTGTTCTGATACAGGATCTCTCTTGCCTGCTCCGGTGTCACACCCTTGCTCTTTCTGAGTTCACAGAACATCTCGACCATCTCATCCATACGATCAAAATTCCTTGGATTAATGATCTCGGAACCTCTTATATTAAAACCGCTTTCCTCTGCAACTTCATAAATCTTATCAGGATCTCCTACAAGAATCGGATGCAGGAAGTTACTTGCAAGAAGTCTTGAAGATGCTTCCAGAATACGGGGATCAGTACCTTCAGTCAAAACAATTGTTTTTGGATTTTTCTTCAAAATATCGATCAATACACCGAAACCAAAATTTTTACGTTCTTCCACGATTATAGTCCTCCATTGATTATTTATACGAATCATATATCATGCATTATATACACGTTCCGTATATTTTCAGTATTAAAAGCTATACTTGCGCATAGCGAGTCATCTTACTTTTATTATAGTGATTTTTAACGAATAAACAAGGTTTTCCATCGAAATAATTGTACCTTTTTTTGAACAATTATAAAATTAGTTCTTGACAAATATATCATACCGGTGCAATATGAATACAATAAAACAAACCAATGAGCAAGAAGAGTAGCTTATGAACAACATGTCCAGAGAACTGCAGGTGGTGAGATTGCAGTGATGATTTCTTAAGTGAATGGACTTGCGAGGGCAAACCGAACGAGCGAATCTAGTAGGGGCGACGGAGACTTCCCGTTATAGAAAGTACATATATGTTAGTATATGGTTGAGTGCATCAGATTTTGATGAATATAGGTGGCACCGCAGGAGTGTTGTATTTGTATCTTGTCCTATAAGCGTTTTGCTTTTGGATGAGATTTTTTTATGCAATCTTCTGATGGTGCTTTTTCTTTTTATAAAAAGCAACTTAGGCAAAGCGCACCTCACCATACATCAACAATTTCAAACAACTTATTAAACTACTATTTATGAACGAGGTGAAACATATGATACGACCAACACTTAGCGAAGCAAAAGAATACGCCGAACAGGGATACCACATGGTTCCGGTCTGTTATGAGATGCTCTCCGATATCATCACTCCGATCAATCTGCTAAAGAAACTAAAAGCGGAAAATGAGCATTGCTACATTCTGGAAAGCGTGGAGAATCAGGAGCTCTGGGGAAGATACACTTTCCTTGGATACAGTCCAAAACTGGATATCATCTGTATGAACGGAACCCTGACATTAAAGGATGAGAACGGAGCAGTCATCAAAGAGACCTCCGGCATCCATCCGGAAATCTTCATCCGTGAGGTTTTAAAAGATTATAAGAGCCCTAAGATTGAAGGCTTCCCTACTTTCACCGGCGGACTGGTTGGATATTTCTCTTATGACTATCTGAAATACAGTGAAAAGAAGCTGGTGCTTGATGCAAAGGACGAGGAAGGATTTCAGGATGTCGACCTGATGTTATTTGACAAGGTGATCGCATTTGACAATGTTAGATCCAAGCTGATCCTGATCGCAAATGCCGGCACAGCAAATATCGAAGAAGGATATCAGAAAGCCTTACAGGATATCAAAGAAATGAAAGAACTCATTCTCCATGGCGCAGAAGCCGATATTCCTGCTCCTGTTCTTAAGACAGAATTCAAACCATTATTTGACAAAGAAGCCTACTGCCGGATGGTAGAAAAGGCAAAGCACTATATATATGAAGGAGATATTTTCCAGGTCGTGCTTTCCAACCGACTGGAAGCCGAAATGGAAGGAAGCCTGTTCGATACCTACCGGCTGCTCCGAAGCACAAACCCATCTCCTTACATGTTCTACTTTGACGGTGACACGATCGAGGTTGCCGGGGCTTCCCCTGAAACTCTGGTCAAGGTAGAGGATGGCGTTCTCCATACATTTCCTCTGGCAGGCACAAGGCCAAGGGGAAAAACAAAGGTCGAAGATCTGGAACTGGAAAAGAGCCTGATGGCAGATGAAAAGGAACTTGCAGAACACAATATGTTAGTGGATCTCGGAAGAAATGATCTCGGAAAGGTCAGTCAGTTTGGAACGGTCGAAGTCGAACGATACATGTCCATCCAGCGTTATTCACACGTTATGCATATCGGCTCTACCGTACGCGGAACACTCCGTGAGGATCTGGATGCGATCTCCGCTGTCGATGCGGTTCTTCCGGCCGGAACCTTATCCGGTGCACCGAAGATCCGGGCATGTGAGATCATCAACGAGCTTGAAAATAACAAACGAGGTATTTACGGCGGCGCGATCGGTTATATCGATTTCTCAGGAAATCTGGATACCTGCATCGCGATCCGAATCGCATACCGCAAAGGAAATAAAGTATTTGTCCGTTCCGGTGCCGGCATTGTAGCCGACAGTGTACCGGCAAATGAATTCCAGGAATGCATCAACAAAGCAAAAGCCGTAACGGATGCATTGATTAATTCTCAGAAGATACGAGGTGACGAAGCATGATATTACTGATCGATAATTATGACAGCTTTTCCTACAATCTGTATCAGCTTGTAGGAAAGATCAATCCTGACATCAAGGTAATACGAAATGATGAATACACCTGTCAGGAGATTGAAGCAATGAACCCGGAGAAGATCATCATTTCACCCGGTCCCGGAAGACCTTCCGATGCAGGTATCTGTGAAGAAGCCATCTCCTATTTTGCCGGCAAGGTTCCGATCCTTGGTGTCTGTCTCGGACATCAGGCAATCTGTGAAACCTACGGTGCAACGATCACATACGCCCAAAAGCTGATGCATGGCAAAATGTCCGTTGCAAATGTCGACATCAACTGCAAACTGTTCAAGGGACTTCAGAAACGGATCGAGGTTGCCAGATATCATTCCCTTGCCGCTTCCGAAGAAAACTTCCCGGATGTTCTTACCGTTATCGCCAGAACCGATGATGATGAGATCATGGCAGTCAAACACAAGGATTATGAAATATATGGTGTCCAGTTCCATCCGGAGTCGATTCTGACACCAAAAGGAACGATCATCTTACGAAACTTTTTAGAGGCGTAATCAAACATTTACAATCAGCACTATATTTCTATGATTAAACATTCCTGACATTACCAACCAGTGGACGCTTCCGCTCGTTGAGACCTGCAGCGGTACTAAGATGCTGCTAACGCACCATCAAGAACCGGCGGTCTCAAATGTCCCTGTCTTGGTAAGTCAAAATGTTTAATCATAACAATTCTATACAGAACCTGCAAATGTCTTATTAAAAGATAATATCAAGGAGGATTTCAATATGATTACAGAAGCAATTGCTAAAATAGTTAAAAGCGAAAATTTAGATAAAGAAATGGCTGCGGCCGTTATGGATGAAATTATGAGTGGAGAAGCAACACAGGCACAGATTGGAAGCTTCTTAACAGCACTTCATATTAAAGGTGAAACAATCGAGGAGATCACAGCATTTGCTGAGATCATGAGAAAACACTGTGGTGAATTTACACCGGATATCGATGAGGAGATCGACATCGTAGGAACCGGTGGAGACTGCGCAGGAACCTTTAACATCTCAACTGTTTCCTCATTAGTAACAGCCGCAGGCGGTGGTAAGGTGGCAAAGCATGGCAACCGTGCAGCATCCAGCAAATGCGGAACAGCCGACTGCCTGGAAGCCCTTGGCGTCAACATCGCAGCAGACTGTAAAGTCAGCGAAGCCTGTCTGAAGGATCTTGGTACCTGCTTCTTATTTGCACAGAAATATCACACAGCAATGCGATTTGTCGGCGCTCCAAGAAAAGAGATCAAGATTCCTACAGTATTCAACATCTTAGGACCTCTTGCAAATCCGGCAAAAGCAAATCTTCAGTTACTCGGTGTCTATGATGCCTCCCTCGTTGATCCGCTTGCAAAAGTACTTAGCAACCTCGGTGTAAAACGTGGTATGGTCGTTCATGGAAACGACGGTCTGGATGAAATCTCAGCGGTTACAACAACAACTGTATGTGAATTCAACGATGGCACATTTAACACCTATACCTTAGACCCAACCGCATACGGCTTCACCCTCTGTGACAAAGCCGAACTGGTCGGTGGCACACCGGAAGAAAATGCACAGATCACAAAGGATATCTTATCCGGCAAGATCACAGATGGCAAACGTACAGCCGTTATCTTAAATGCCGGTGCGGCTTTGCATATCACAAACCGGATCTCTCTTGAAGAAGGCTTCGCCCTTGCAGCCGATATTCTGGCAAATGGCAGCGGTCTGAAGAAGCTGGAAGACTTTATAGCAGCAACAAACGCTTAATTATTTGTAAAAGCAAAACACATAACCGACCCGGAACCTTCAATCTCCGGGCCGCTATGGAGGAATATATATGATCTTAGATGAAATAGCAGCAAAAACAAAAGAACGGGTTGCCGGATGCAAAGAACAGATCCCATTTGAAGAAATGAAGGCAAAAGCCCTTGCGATCGTAGAAAAGGAAACAGAGAACGGAACAAGACCTTATACTGTTTTTCCTTTCCGCGACAATCTGGCAAAGCCGGGAATCTCCTTTATCTGCGAAGTAAAAAAGGCTTCCCCTTCCAAAGGACTGATTGCACCGGATTTCCCATATATCGAGATTGCGAAAGAATATGAAGCCGCCGGTGCTTCCGCCATATCCGTGCTGACCGAACCTTTTTATTTTCAGGGAAGCAACGAATATCTGACAACGATCCATGAATCAGTATCCACTCCAATCCTGCGGAAGGATTTCACCGTCGATCCTTATATGATCTATGAAGCAAAGGTGATCGGTGCCTCTGCGATCCTTCTGATCTGTGCGATCCTTACCGACGAGCAGCTCAAAAGCTATTACGAGCTTGCAACAAGCCTCGGGCTGTCCGTTCTGGTAGAAGCACATGACGAAAAAGAAGTCAGACGTGCGATCGCGATTGGCGCAGACATTATCGGTGTAAATAACCGCAATCTGAAGACCTTTACCGTTGACATCATGAACAGTGTAAGACTTCGGACATTGATCCCGGATTCGATAAATGGTAAACCGGTCGTCTATGTATCCGAAAGCGGCATCCGCACACCAGAGGACATCGACCGTTTAAAGGGAAATGGCACAGATGCAGTATTGATCGGAGAAACCTTTATGCGAAGCCCTGATAAGAAAGCCGCATTTGCATGGTTACGGGGTGAAGCTATAGGATAGAACCGGATCCTGTTTCTGCAGGAACAACGAACTTTATTTGAAAGCATTAATGATATTTTATAATATAGAAACAACACATACAGGAGGAAACATATATGTCAAAAGGACGTTTTGGAATCCATGGCGGACAGTACATACCGGAAACACTGATGAACGCCATGCTTGAGCTTGAAGAAGCATATAAGAAATACAAAGATGACCCGGAATTCAACCGGGAGCTGACAGAAATGTTAAATGAATACGCCGGCAGACCTAGCCGTCTGTACTATGCCAAGAGAATGACAGAGGATCTCGGTGGTGCAAAGATCTACCTGAAGCGTGAGGACTTGAATCACACCGGAGCACATAAGATCAACAATGTTATCGGTCAGATGCTCCTTGCAAAACGAATGGGTAAGACAAGAGTTATCGCCGAGACAGGAGCCGGTCAGCACGGTGTTGCAACTGCTACAGTTGCTGCCATGATGGGTATGGAATGTGAGATCTTCATGGGCAAGGAAGACACCATCCGTCAGGCTTTAAATGTCTATCGTATGAAATTATTAGGAGCAAAGGTTCACCCGGTAGAAACCGGTACCGGTACATTAAAGGATGCCGTTTCCGAAACCTTCCGTGAATGGACTTCCAGAATCGATGATACCCATTATGTTCTGGGTTCTGTTATGGGACCTTATCCTTTCCCTGAAATGGTTCGCGATTTTCAGGCTGTTATCAGCAAGGAGATCAAGGAACAGCTTATGGAGAAGGAGGGCAGACTGCCGGATGCAGTTCTCGCCTGTGTCGGTGGCGGTTCCAATGCGATCGGCGCATTCTATAACTTTATTCCGGATAAGAGCGTTCGTCTGATCGGATGTGAAGCAGCCGGACGTGGAATTGATACATTTGAGACAGCCGCAACGATCAACACCGGAAGACTTGGTATCTTCCATGGTATGAAATCCTACTTCTGTCAGGATGAATTCGGACAGATCGCACCGGTTTATTCTATTTCAGCAGGTCTTGACTATCCGGGAATCGGACCGGAACATGCATACCTGCATGACATCGGCAGAGCAGAATATGTCGCTGTTACAGATGATGAAGCTGTTGATGCATTTGAATATCTGTCCAAGATCGAGGGTGTTATCCCTGCGATTGAGAGTGCTCATGCAGTTGCTTATGCAATGAAGCTTGCACCACAGATGGACAAAGACCAGATCATGGTTATTAACATTTCAGGACGAGGCGATAAAGACGTTGCCGCCATCGCCAGATACAGAGGGGAGGATCTCTATGAGTAATATTAAAAATGCATTCAAAAACGGAAAGGCGTTCATCCCATTTGTTACATGTGGTGACCCTGATCTTGAAACAACAGAACAGATTGTATATGCCATGGTAGAAGCAGATGCAGACCTGATTGAACTTGGTATCCCATTCTCAGATCCAACCGCAGAAGGCCCTGTTATCCAGGGTGCAAATATCCGCGCACTCGCAAACCATGTTACGACAAATGATGTATTTGACCTTGTAAGAAAGCTCCGTAAGACAGTTACCATCCCTATGGTATTTATGACTTATGCAAATGTTGTCTTCTCTTACGGCTCTGAAAAATTTATCGGCATTTGTAAGGAGATCGGCATTGACGGACTGATCCTGCCGGATATCCCTTACGAAGAAAAGGATGAGTTCGACGGCATCTGTAAGAAGTATGATCTGGATCTGGTATCCATGATCGCACCAACCTCCCATGACCGGATCAGCATGATCACAAAAGAAGCAAATGGATTTATCTACTGTGTTTCTTCTCTCGGTGTTACCGGAACAAGAAGCAAGATCACGACCGATATCGGTGCTATGACCAAGCTGGTCAAAGCCGTAACGGATACTCCGTGTGCGATCGGCTTCGGAATCTCCACACCGGAGCAGGCAAAGGAAATGGCTGCTCATGCTGATGGTGTGATCGTCGGCTCTGCCATTGTCAAGCTCTGCGCCAAATATGGCAGGGACTGCATGCCTTATATCAAGGACTATGTAAAAAGCATGAAGGATGCCATCCGGTAGACGGACCTGTACGGCTATTGTCGATTTATAAATATAAAACTCCCCCTTAAACTAATGTCTAAGGGGGAGCCTCTTTTATTTCTTCTTCGTTGTTACGTTCTTTACTTTACTCCATGCAGATGTCAGCTTGCCGGATTTGTCGGTGCTGCGAATTCGTACATAGTACTTTTTGCCGGTACTTAACTTCTTGAGCGTTACGGAAGATATACTGTTTCTAGGTATCTTTACTGTCTTAGTTTTAGCCTTTGTAAATTTCTTACTGGTTGAATACTGCAGTTCATAAGCATAACCTGTTTTATTCTTCTTCCAGGTTATCCTGATCTGTCCTTTATCCGGTGAAGTTACTTTACTGATCGAGGTTGTCTTCGGCTTTACCTTTATTGTAATTTCTGTAGTTGCAGCGTTGTAATTTGCCGTTGCAGCTGACTTCACGGTGAGCACGACAGTTCCTACCTTCCTACCAATCACTTTACCCTTTTTAGATACAGTTGCTATCTTATCATTTGATGATGTATAGCTGACTGTTCCCTTGGCTCCTTTTACAGTAAGTGTTGTTGCCGCACCTGCTGTGATAATAGTTTTATTGGCTGTAACCTTAAGTGTCGGTGTCGACTTCTTAATCGCCGGAATAGTTTCTGTCTTTATGACCTTACCACATCTTGAACATTTCAGGACTTTCTTTCCTGCTGTCTTAGTTGTCGCCTTGGTTACTTCCCATGCAGATGCACTAACATGACCAAGCGCCGGAACAGTTTCCTCTTCGAGGTCATACCACGAGGTATACTCATCACCCTTTTTCTTTGATACGATCTTTATACCCGATTCTTCACAGGTTGCCGCCTTTTTAATCTCCGGAGTTCCGACAAGTGTTATTTTACATTCCGGATCATAGATATACATACCAATATAATATGTCTCTCCTGCCTCAAGAATTTCACCATTCTGCTTGATGGCATTTTCCAGATCCTTACTATTATATATATTGCCATAGAACTGAATATCTCCAGCACCAGAAGTATTCATTTCCAAATTGTAGTAGCCTGTTACCGGAGCGACAAAGCTGTATACATACTGCCCCTGATCCAATATATCCAGATCCACTCTATTATTTTCCATTTTGACCTGTGATACATTTTTCAGATTCTCAAATGGTACAACAATCTCATCACTGATTAGATCACCGTTTGAAATCCTTATGATAATTCCCTTTTCCTCATCATAGGAAAAATCAATCTGTACATCATCAATCTCTGGTGTATCCTTGACATTAACGGTTCTTACTAAATTACCTTCATATACAATTTCATATCGTAATGATCTACTAAAAAGATACAGACATTCTTTCAGATTTGACTTATCAATATTATAAACTATATCATCAAATCCCGTAATTTTAAGCTCTTTGATCTCTTTTCCAGCGTATTTATCCCATTCAACAGAAATGTTATAAGTGCCTTTTTGCTCTGTACCACTCTGGATCTCCACATAAAACCTGTAATACTTATTTTTCTCCAGATTACAGGTCAGAACCATTCCATCTGTTCCCTGCTGATATGCCAATACTTCCTGTCTGGTATCTTCTACTCCTGCGCAAACCATTGGTGAACCATCGATATTGAATCTATACTGACCATCTTCCTCTGGTACAAATACAAATTCTGTATATGTACTATCTTTCTCTCCATAATCTACAGTCACCGGCGTATCTACCTTGATCGCTGTCAGTTTTTTGTATCGTTCCTCCATGCTTTCAAAACTGATATCCACAACTCCGTTATATATCTGTTTTCCATCTTCTGCCGCAAAATCAAACCACAGATAATACACTTTGCCCTGGACAAGCATAGTCGAAGACACTTCTTCTGATGAAACCTTACCATTCTCACTGGTGTAGATCTTTGGAGTATTTTTAAATACTCCGGTTGTATTTATATCTATATATCCATTTTCTGATGGTACGAACTGATACCATGTCGCACCATTTACCTCGCTCTGTCCCAAAGGTATAGTATCAATATCTGCCATATCAAGTGTCACACATTGAATAGAACACTCTCCAAGCTGCACAAAATCTGAAGTATCCCTATCCTGATACCCTGCCGCCAGCTTTGTATCACCTGTACTAATAGCACCACCATTAAATGAGTTATCACTATCAGACCACCACTGATCATCAGAATAAGAATATAAATAATAAATATTACCATATGCATCAATCTGTTTGTGATGACCGGTCTGATTATAATTAATTACATTTTCCCGTGTGCTGTTATCTTCATATGTCATAATAACCTTCACATATGGAGTAATATAAACTGGTTTAGAATCACAATCCGGTATACTTTTATCTACCACAATTTTTGCACTGACTGGCTTGTTTTCTTTTACAACCCGTTGGATCTCACTGATATTTTTATCTCCTTCTCCATAAGTTTTAAAATATCGGATAACGTATTTATGTCCCTTTTGCAACTCATAAATAACTTGTTGCATTCCAGCTATAACATCCGAACTAGCTAAGTCCACGAACTCCTGAGTTTCCAGATTTCTAATATCTAGATAAAATGAATCAGTTTCATTGTATCTAGATGGTGTAAAGAACACATATCTACCATCTTCTTCTGGTGTAAATATATATCGCTTCTCGGAGTCAGCCATATTATATATCTTGTCAACTTCCGTATGTTCAACTTCAAAATCCTGTCCTAATATGATATCTTCTGTTTCTATCTTTTTAAATGGATAATCTATTTCTCTCTGCTCTGCATCTCCAAGGCCTGCTATATAAAGATCATCCGAATACATATAATATGTAGTCCCACTATAAAAGGTTGTATATAGATCAAAGTCTAATACTTCCATTTCTCCATTTTGAAATGTATAGAACTGGTATGCAACTTCCAAACTTGTATTGTCAAGAGTAGCCATATACGATGGATTAAACTTATACCATGTATACTGCTGTATTGTATTTTTTCCAGGAACAAGAATATCCGCATCTGCCTCATCCAAAGGTTTAAATGTTATGCCGCTCTCTGCAAACTTTTCAACCTGATCTGCTTCCGTATTTTGATATCCAAGTGCAATTTTCGTATTATCATCCGGTGAAAAAAATGGTACCTCTGTCATTCCATAGGCGTCCCATTCCTCTTCATTCTTACTTATATATAAATGAAATAAATTGCCATATTTATCGATTCCACCATCTATAAGTGATTTTGGATCAAGAAGCTGACTGGTCTTATCTGCATAAGTTACATTAATCTTTAAATAAGGCATAAGATAATATTCCATTTCATCCTCAATATAAGGAAATGTCCGCTCAATAGTCATCTTCGCACTTACCGGTTTATTTTCCTTTACAATACAGAAAGTTTCCATTCCTTCCTCATCACCAGTGTGTTCAAAAAAATAGCTCTTTCCACCCTGAAGTTTAAATGTGATTGTCATAATACATTTAGTACCCAAAAAATCAGACGATACTATACTTGGATAGTCATTTTCTCCATCTTCCTCCCGCAATGCAATACTAAGATCTTCTATCGACATTCCATTCGGTGTATAGAGTACATAATTGCCATCTTTTTGTGGTGTAAATATGTATTTTTTCTTCGTATCATCCTTTACAAATTCTACATCAATATTCTGCCCCTCTGTAACGACTACCGTTTCTCTGTTATCGACCTCCTCATCGTCATCTTCATCAACATCTCCGGAATCCAATGTAACTATGTCTGTAGATGCCCCATCTGCTGTTACTGCTTCTGCAGCAACCATTTCATCATTACCCTGTGCAAATGCTGTTACAGCCGGCATATTGATACTGGATACCATTATCGCAGCCGACAACACAAATGCAAAAATTCGTTTTCCCTTTCTCATATGATCTCCCTTCATCACGTTTTTTGATATCCACAGTATCATAATATAGTATTCCTGTTTGATCCGCAATAAAAATTTCTTTTTGCCTGTCGGATACTATAGCCATAATCCCCAAATACTCCCTCCACAAAATATCGCGTATTTTCCCGTTTCTTAGCCAGTTTCTCACAAATATTTAATATTTAATCCGATTGACACTACCATACGTTAACTTTATAATTGTTACGGCGACAGAAGTCGACATAATAATGAAGTTAGTTGGGGTATCACATGGTCTTTTCCAGTTTGACATTTTTATATATATTTTTACCGGTTACACTGGTTATCTATTATATTGTCCCGAAGCAGTTACGGAACCTGTTCATCCTGATCAGCGGACTGTTCTTCTACGCATGGGGCGAACCAATCTATGTATTTGTACTGATCGCATCGACAATGATCGATTATTTTGCAGGTCTGGTCATTTATAAGGCAGGCGACCGGCAGGCACTTCGAAAGCTTGCACTGATCGTATCGATGGTCATGAATCTGTCCTTACTTGGCTTTTTCAAATACAGCAATTTCATCATAGAAAATATTAATAACATATTCGGAACGCACTATGGTTCACCGACCTCTCTGCTTCCGATCGGTATCAGCTTCTTTACCTTCCAGTCCATGTCATATACGATCGACCTGTACCGGAAGAACATCTCTGTTCAGAAGAATCCGATCACCTTTGCAGCCTTTGTCACGCTGTTCCCACAGATCGTAGCAGGTCCGATTGTCCGCTATGAGGACGTAGCCGCCGAGTTGGATGAACGTGTGATTGATATTGATCTGATCTGGGATGGTATTCTCCGCTTCGCGGTCGGTCTTGGCAAGAAGGTTCTGATCGCAAATAATATCGGTGTTGTCTGGACAAATGTCAAAGCTATGGACTTATCCGAGCTTCCGGTTGCAACCGCATGGCTTGGTATTGCCGCTTATACCTTACAGATCTATTTTGATTTTTCCGGATATTCTGATATGGCGATCGGTCTGGGTAAGATGCTCGGTTTCCATTTTCCGGAAAACTTCAATTATCCGTATATGTCCAAGAGTATCAGTGAGTTCTGGCGCAGATGGCATATGACACTCTCCGGCTGGTTCAAGAGCTATGTATATTTTCCTCTCGGAGGAAGCCGCAAGGGTCTTGCCCGTACGATATTCAACACTGCAGTTGTCTGGTTCTTAACCGGTGTCTGGCATGGTGCAAGCTGGAACTTCATTCTGTGGGGTTCCCTGTACGGTGTCCTCATCATCATCGAGAAGCTGGTAACAACACTTCTCACAAAAGCAGGAAAACAAGGTATCCTTGAAAAAATACCTTCTATTATAAAAAGAATCTATGCGATCGTTCTGGTCATGCTTGGCTGGGTGCTGTTTGATACAGCAACGATCGCACAGGCATTCTCCTATATGGGACGGATGTTCCGCTTTGGCAGTAGCTTCTACGACAGTTATACCATATATATCCTTGTGAACTTCGGATTGTTATTCATCATTGCGATCATCGGTTCTACGGATCTGCCAAAGAAGCTGGCTATTAAGCTCGCAGGCAAAGTTCCGGCTGTCGGCAATTACGGAAGCGTCATTTTGATGGCGATTCTGATGTTGCTTTCCACCGCCTACCTTGTCAATGCAAGCTATAACCCATTTTTGTATTTCAACTTTTAAAAAATGAGCCATGCAGCATCTGCAACCCATATAGATGTTGGGAGCTTGCTCACAATCATCTATATGAGGTTCGGATGCTATACGGCGAATGCCGTAAATCGAGCCGTCAGGCGAGATTGGCATGGCGATAGCCTATTCGAACCGCCAAGCGAGATTGTCATGGCAAATGCTAATCAACCGAAGTTGACATGACTGTTATATGTTTATAGAATTTTGTGAGGTGATCCTTTATGCATAAAAAAATCGGAATTGTCATATTTGCATGTATCATCATTGCTCTTCCCATTTTGACACTTGTTAAGCTGCCAAAAGAGAAAGCGCCTTTTTCCGAAAATGAAAACCGTTATCTGACGGAGCTTCCATCGGTAAGCCTGTCCTCGATCAAGGACGAGACATTCATGAATAGCTTCGATGCCTGGTTCTCCGACCGATTCTATGGTCGCGAACAATGGATATCAGCCATGAACGATTCTGAACGCTTGATGGGAAAAACCGAGATCTCAACGGTATATACGAAAAACGACCAGATGCTGCAGGTGCTTTCAGATTATGACGATATCGGTGCGGCATATGATGCTGATAAGATCCATACAAATCTTGCTGTCATTAACAGCTTCGCTGCAAAGCATCCGGAGATTCCAACCTACTTCATGCTGTGTCCGACCTCTGTCGGTGTCTATGGAGATTCCCTGCTGCCTTCGGCTGTTAAGAATGTATCAGTTGATGAAAAAGACATGATCGAATCCTGTTATAACGAACTATCCGGTGTGACACCGATCAATATATATAATACATTAAAGGAACATGATAGCGAGTATATCTATTATCGTACCGACCACCACTGGACATCCCTCGGTGCATATTATGCATATCAGTCTGCCGGAGCAGAACTTGGATATACTCCTTATGAATTGAAGGATTTTACAAAGGAAACCGCCAGCACAGAATTTCAGGGAACCCTGTTCTCAAAGACCTTAGATCAGTCTGTTACAAAAGATGAGATTGATTTCTACACTCTGGCAGATAATAGTGCAACACCATCCATGACAACCTCGAATGGACTTGATAAAGAAGCTTCCTATGACTCCATTTTCTTCCGTGACTATCTGGACGTAAAAGACAAATACGCATCCTACACCGGACAGAATGTTGCTGTTGCTACGATCAGCCGCAACAAGGCATCCGATGCGGCAAATGATTCAAATATTTCGGATTCTGAAAAACGTTCCATCCTTGTGATCAAGGACAGCTATGCGAATTCAATGATACAGTTTCTGATCAATAACTACGATACCGTGACCATGATCGATCTCCGGTACACAAATCAATCTATCAGCAATCTGGTAAATGTCGAAGACTACGATCAGGTATTATTCTTATATAACTGCATTACTTTTTCTGATGAAAATGACCTTATAAAAGCAGGCTTATAAAAATAAAGGTACCTCAGGATGTCATACAATTATGTTAAACATTCTGAAGTACCTTTTACTTTATGAATAAAATATACAATCTGTTTCTAAATACCAAAGTTCTGAACGTAGTAATATTTATATCCACAATTATCACTGGATACTGCTACAAATACACCAACACCAATTTTACTGAATAGTGGCAATTTCATATTTGCATCATGTCCCGGTGAATTTTTCCAGGCTGTCATTGCTGCATCTGCAGAAGGATATCCGGCTGCAATATTTTCGCCATTCATTTCTGATGAAGCAGTAAAACACTGAGTACCATCCGGTCTTGTATGTGAGAAGGAATAAGAGCACTCATATGCTCGTACTCTTGCAGAATTCATCAAGCTCTGTGATCTTGTCAATTCATTAAGACCATTTGCCTTTCTGTAAGCATTTAACTGACGGATGATCGTATTTTCTGCATCATAATCAAAATATCCCATATACCTGCTTTGTACTGCCATTACTAAGCTTGATCGTATACCAGCCGGTTGCAGAATGTCCGGTTGTTTCTTTTACAGGTGTTCTGGAATCCGTAACAATTCCCTGTGAATTTACATAAATCTCTTTATCTGATGATATCCTATACCAACCGGATTTGGTAACACGTACACCATCGGAACCAAAATACAACAGATATTTACCAATGTATTTTGTTGTATTTCTCCACATTACATATTTGCCATTTTTGTATTCATAGCATTTCATGGACTCCACATAGTAGATTCTGGATGCCTTTCCGGTTGCATCAAAGTAATAGATCTTGCCATATGCCTGTGCCCACTTGCTTCTGAACTTATCCCAGCCTTTCTTTGTGCTGACATAACATTTCCATGCACCGCGATCCTTCTTCAACAGATAATCTACGGTATCGGAACCCTTTTCGCCAACCAGAACATGACGATTATCATTGATCTTATACCAGCTATGTTTCGTCTGACGGATACCATTTGCACTGAAATAATACACGTTTCCATTTGCCAGACGAAGGGTATCATTCTTCACATACTTCCATTTACCACCGGAATACCGCTTTGCCTTTTTGCTGGCACCATAATAGATCGTGGTGACCTTGCCTTTTGCATTCGCATAATACTGGTTATGTGAGATTGTCACCCAGACCTTTTTCTGCGCTTTCCATTTGCCATTCTTTTTCAGATAATAACGGAAGAAACCATTCTTCTTCACCAGCTTCTTCGTTACCTTGCCTGCCTTGCTGTAATATTCAAAACGGCCGGAACTCTTCTTTACCCAACCTGAACTTGCAGCAAGTTCTGCACTTTCATCTGAAACAACTACACTGTTTTCTTTTGTCTCTCCAATAAACTCTGTCGCTGCCATTGCAGGTGTTACACAGAAAGAACACACCAGCGCAACAAGTAAGATACTCATTGCCGCCTGCTTTAAGATGTTTTTCATACTCCCATCTTCCTTTCCTTTTTTATTTTAAACCAGATATTTTCATCTGATCTGTTACAATTGATATATCGGACATTGCTGCATTATACCCCTTCATTTGTAAATGGAGGTATAAAACTTTCTGATGCCGTTTCCCCTTCCTGGATGAAACCATTTTCTACACCGATCGAAATCGCATAATCAACCAGTTCATCATACTCCCGTTCCGTCAGTTTGCGGTTCAGTTCCGGGAATTTCTTACCGATACCCTCCATCGGCGTATACTGGTTCATAATACTGATGTAAATATTATTTCCATATGTTTTATATAAGTAACGAATGACAGCCTTGGAATCCTCGATACATCCCGGAAGCTCCAGATGACGGACAATAACACCACGCTTCATGATGCCATCCTCGTCAAATGTCGTCTGATCTCCTCCAACCTGCCGTACCATCTCCGCCAGTGCCGTTTTCGCCACCTCCGGATAATCCGGTGCGTGACTGTATCTCGCCGCCAGTTCTGCCGACATATATTTAAAATCGGGCAGGTAAATGTCAATGTATCCATCTAACAGCTTCAGGGCGTCGATCTCCTCATATCCACTGCAATTATAGACAAACGGAAGATTGAACCCCTGCTCCTTTGCCATATCGATTGCCTCTATGATCTGAGGAATAAAATGATCCGGCGTTACCAGATTGATATTATTGGCTCCCTGCTCTTTTAACTCAAAGAAAATTTCCGATAAGCGCTTTATCGTGATCTCTTTTCCATTCAAGCCCCCGGATATATCATGGTTTTGGCAATATGCACATCCAAGTGAACAACCGGAAAAGAATACCGCGCCCGATCCGTTCTCTCCGGAAATGCAAGGCTCCTCCCACATATGCAATGCCGCCCTTGCGGCTGATATTGATAATGTTTCATTACATGCCCCTGTCTGTCCGTTTATGCGGTTCACCCCGCATTTTCTCGGACATAGGTGGCAGCTTTCCAGTAATTTTCTAAGTTTCATCCTATCTTTCCCACGATCGTCTGTGCGAATTCCTTCAGCTTTGATTCCGGCATATCCTCGATCTTACCTTCATCCATCAGACCGGCAAGTGCAGGGTCGATTGGAAGCTTTACGACCGTCTCGATACCGAAACGATCCTGTATCTCCTCTACTTTACTCTCACCGAAGATGCTGTGTTCTTTGCCGCAATCCGGGCATTTGAAATATGACATATTCTCAACCAGACCTAAGATACGGATTCCCATATCGTCTGCCATACGGACTGCCTTCTCCACAATAAGAGACACCAGATCCTGAGGTGTTGTAACAATAACTGCGCCATCAACCGGCAGAGACTGGAATACCGTAAGCGGTACATCTCCGGTTCCGGGCGGACAATCAACCAGCATATAATCAATATCTCCCCAGACAACATCTGTATAAAACTGTTTTACTGCTCCCGCGATGATCGGACCACGCCAGATAATCGGTGCCGTCTGATCTTCGATCAACAGATTGATCGACATCATCTTGATTCCGGTCTTTGTTTCAACCGCATACAGGAAATCATCGCCTCTCTCCGGTTCTTCATTTATTCCAAATGCTGTCGGAATCGAAGGTCCGGTAATATCTGCATCCAGAACCGCCGTTTTATAACCAAGACGATTCAAGGTAACTGCAAGGGATGTCGTTACGGATGATTTTCCAACACCGCCTTTTCCACTGATAACTGCTATGATATGTTTGATCTTTGTTCCCTCATGTGGTGTTTCAAGTAAACTCTGAGGAGCAGTTCTTGATGAACAGCTCTCTCCACAACTACTACAATTATGATTACAACCTTCTGCCATTTTCTTGTACTCCAAATTTCATTTCATATTTTTTCAAGTCTTACAAATACATATACTTTCTATATGAACCGCCATGTACTTATTCATACTGACGGAACCATGCACATTCTTCCTCATTGCACTGTACGCCTTCCGGGTTTTTCAGATTAATGTGAAATACATGTCCGCTGTCCGGATGTTTCTCTCCAAATGACCGGATCACATGCCGGATACCCAGCTTCTCCATTCGTTCATCCAGATGAATGGTCTGAAATCTCAGATCATCATTTACACTGTACATCAGATATGCCGGTGGAAAATCTTTCGTCAGATACTCAAGCTGTGAAAGGAACAACTTTCTCTGCTCTTCAGATACTGCATAACTTCCATCTTCCTTCTTCATATACCAGTCAGAAATATTATCCTCCCGCTTGTCCATCTCATATGCTCCGCAGTTCAGGCACACAGCCTTTGGAAGTCTGTCATATGTAAAGAAATCCAGCTTGCTCCGATACGCTGCATTCCCGGCAATAATACAGTAATTTGCCGTAAGCTGCGCTCCTGCTGAATCCCCCAGCATATAAAACTTTTCCGTATCCAGATGAAGCATCCCTGCATTCTCGTGAATATAATGGATAATGTATGCCACATCCTCAATCGCTGCCGGATATTTGTTCTGAGGTGCCAGCCGGTAATTAAAATTCACAACCGCAAATCCCTTTGATGCCAGATGGCAGCAATAATAACTATACAGCTCTTTATCTCCATAAAACCATCCACCGCCATGAACGCTGACGATCACCGGATATGTTGTCTGCGCATCCGGCTCAGCCGGATAATATATATCAAATAAACTGTTTGATGCATAACGTTCAGAATCAAGATTCGAAGCATCGTCCGGTTCATTATAATAAATGATTCTTTCATTATCTTCTCTCTGGAAAGATTCATTCCATTTTTTAACGTCTATCGCTTTCTTATAATCCAAATTCTTGATCTGAATTACATTATCCGGATATGCCAATCCTTCATCCCGCTTTGCATCACTGGCACTCCATGCATGCCGCATATTTAACCATGCCGGAAGCTCTGCATTTTTATTTCCTTGATTTATAATTTCTGAAACATTTTTCATATTATTCTATTTCCTCTAATATCACATAATATATGAGTCTATCTTACTCTCTGACAAATACGAATGCAAGAAAACAATAAACTTCCAGTAAAGATTTAATTAAATTAAGCACGATTCTCTTGTAATCAACAGTTTTCTCGTGTAATATTTGACCATAGTAAAAAATGTATATGACAGAACAGGAGGCTTTTATATGAATAAACTAAAAACCATCTTTCGTTCCCTACACTGGAAAAATATCCTCGGGCTGACCATTGCCGGGCTTATCAATGCCTTCGGTATTACGATATTTTTAAGTCCTGTTAATCTCTACGACAGTGGCATCTCCGGTACATCCATGCTGCTAAGCCAGATCACTCCGGAACACCTGTCACTTTCTGTTTTCCTTATTATTTTAAATATTCCACTGTTCTTATATGGCTGGAAAAAACAGGGATCTACCTTCACCATCTATGCGATCTATGTAGTTGCGATCTACTCTCTGGGCGCATGGTTGATTACAGACATCCTTCCTATCGATGTCCGGTTTGTATCCCCGCTTGCAGGCTCCGATCTGCTTCTGTGCGCACTCTTTGGCGGTCTGATCTCCGGTGCGGGAAGCGGACTTGCGATCCGTTTTGGCGGTGCAATGGACGGTATCGAGACACTTGCGATCATATTTGCCAAACGCCTTGGCATCACCGTCGGAACCTTTGTTATGGTCTATAATGTAGTGCTTTATATCATCTGCGGCATCATCCTGAACAGTTGGATCTTACCTCTTTATTCCATCGTTACATATATGGCTGCACTTAAGACCATCGACTTTATCGTAGAAGGTATTGACCGTTCCAAAGCCGCCTATATCATTACAACGAAGCCACAGGAAATCTGTCAGGAACTCTCGGATACATTTTCCTGCGGTATAACGACGATCGATGCAAAAGGCTTCTATTCAGATCAGGAAAAGACCATGATCTACATTGTTGTAAACCGTTTCCAGATTGGAAAAATGAAGAATATCGTCCATGAACTTGACGATAAAGCCTATGTCTCCATCAGCGAGATTGCCGAAGTTTACAGCTTTAACAAACAATAATAACATCCTGATAACTTATCTACATAATCGAAACAGGCACCGGTAACAATACCGATGCCTGTCTTGTGTAAATACTTATGTGTTTATCTGCCTGCGAATTATTCAGCAAGCTTTTTTAAAGAGATATTTGATACTGTGATTGTAGATGCAGGGGTATCAACATCCGCAATCTTACCCATAGAGAGGAAGAATCCAGCATCAGTATCTGTCTCTTCATTCATTGTGAATGTAATGGTTTTTACAACCTCTTCATTCTTTGGAAGAACAATTGTTTCTCCACCATACCATTTATAAGTGTTGCTCATGAAATTCAATAATACCGTTCTTGCTTCGGTTGACTTTAAAGTAATACTTGCTTCATAGGTCTTTCCATTTTCCAATGCCAGTCCCGTCTGCTTCAACTGTACATTCCAGTCAGCAGTTCCAACATCTGATAATTCATAAGTGATAACACCCTTATCAACTGTCTGTGTTCCAACAGCATCACCCATAATACCACCTTCCCAGTTTGAAAGTCCATTGTCTCCCTCTGAGAAATCTGCGTTCTTGATCAGATTCACATCTGACTCCGTCTCATCAACCTTTGGAGCATCAACCTTCTCAAGAATAATATCATCAATACAGATTCTATGCTGCTGTTTGATCTGAACACCGCCTACAGCACCCATAGAAATACTTAAAATTGTTCTAGGATCACTCTTGTTCTTCATCTTGAACTCAACAACAATAGACTGATATTCATCTGTAAGATCAACTGTCTTTGATCCTGAATATGGTGTCCAGTCATCATCAGATGAACCATCTCTCTGAAGTGCAACCATAAGCTTACGGTTCATATCTGATTTTGCCTTTAATGATAGTCTGTACCACTGACCTTCTTCAAGACTAATATTGTTCTGCTTTAACTGGATCATCCAGTCCTGAGCACCTGTATCCTTGATCGTAAAATCTGCTGCACAATCTTCTGTCTGACTGTCGACTACATAAGATACATCTGTGCTGCCTTCTGCATATACTTCGTAACCAGAGAAACCTGCCTTAAAACTTCCGTTCTTAATCAGTGTATTTTCAACAACGCGAACATTGTCCAAATAGATCGTTCCCTTATTTCCAAGGAAATATGTTATCGTCTTAAATGCATCAGTTAACTCTTCCGGTGTTTTAAATACATAGTTAAATGTCTGTTTGTCTGTTGTTACATCTGCAGTAAATGTTTCACCTGCAATAACTACATCAAGCTGCATATCTGTATCTGCCTGTGCGTCAAAGCTCAATGCATATTCTGTCTCAACGTTAAGTGGAAGACCATCCTGTGAAAGGATTACATCCGCTTTATTCTTTGTATCAGCCTTTACCATAAGACGACGGCCATCTGCCAATCCTGTTACGCTAACTACTGCCTGGCAGTTATTTGTCACAGTCCAGTCACCGAGACGATTCTTACCTTCCTGAAAACCACCATTGTAAATATAGTTACCATCTGATAAAGGTTTTTTACTATTATCAATTTCCTTCTGTGCTGTCTTTTTAATTGATACATTTGTAATGTATACAGTAGCTGTTGAATCTGTAGCACCGAAATTGAACTCCAGACGTGCATTTGCATCCGGCTTATCCGTCATGGTGTATGTATAAGTATAGGTCTGCTTCTCTGTTGTAAGGTCAACAACCGTATCATTCAGATAACGCTTGTAGGAACGATCTGGTGCAGATACATCTACTTTCATAGTACGTGCTTCATCTGCCCATGCATCAAATGTTACTGTATATTCGCCGCCTTTTTCTGCAGGAATTGATGGCTGAACAAGCTGAATACTGTAATCAACTGTTCCGGCTTTATCTGTATGTATTTCAATTGCCTTGTTTTTAATAACTGCATTTCCTTCTCCTTCTAAAGTGGTAAGGAATTTCCAGTCTATGTCATCTGTGAGATCTTCTGTCTTAGCAAAATCTCCATTGTTTACATAGTTTCCATTTGCATCCGGATCACGGATAACTACTTCGTTAACAGGTTTTTCTACATCTTCATTATAGCTGTCCTTCTGATATACTTTTACATAATCAATACTATAACTCTGAGTATTGATATAATCTGCATCATCATCCGGATATCCAACCCATGATCCACCAACTGCAAGATTTAAGATCATGTAAAATGGCTGATCAAATGGTGCAGGATAAGCAACCTCTGTTTCACCCTCAACGGCTGTGAACCAGTCACTTGTCTCATGATATTTTATTCCATCTACATACCATGTGATCTTACCCGGCTGCCAGTCACATGAAAATGTATGATATTCATCTGCAAAATTTCCATTCTCTAATGTATATGTTCCCTGCTTTTCCGCATGTGGACTTCCATAGTGAATCGTGCCATAAACCTTATCTGTTTCCTGCCCCATAACTTCCATAGCATCAATCTCACCACATCTTGGCCACTGTCCATACAGATTTTCATCTGTTGGCATCATCCAGAAGGCCGGAAGGAAACCTTTTCCACTTGGAACCTTAGCTCTTACCTCAAACAATCCATATGTAAAATCATGCTTACCCTGTGTATTGATTCTTCCTGAAGTAATAGAATATGAACCATCTTCATTCTTTGTCTTGACAGGCTGGATAACCAGCTTTCCATCCTTTACATATACATTCTGATCAGACTTTACATATGCCTGTAATTCACTGTTTACCCATCCTGGTGCATGCTCTTCATAATTCCAGTCATCCTCATTTAACGCATCACCATCAAAGTCATCTTCCCATTTCAGATTATATCCATCATAAGAAAGCTTGTTGTCTTTGTCGTCCGGCTTATTTGGGGTCTCTGGCTTGTTTGGTGTCTCCGGCTTGTTTGGTGTCTCCGGCTTGTTTGGTGTCTCCGGCTTGTTTGGTGTTACCGGCTTGTTTGGCGTTCCCGGCTTGTTTGGTGTTCCCGGTTTATTGGATGGCTCAGTTTTCTTCTTTTTAATAGTAATTGTACATTTTGCCTTCTTTGCACTTCCATCTTTAGCCGTAGCTGTAATTGTAACTTTTCCAGCCTTTTTACAGGTAACAACACCCTTTTTACTTACTGTTGCAACCTTCTTATTGCTTGAAGTAAACTTTACACCCTTTACACTGGATTTTTTAGGTGAAACTGTTGCTTTTAATTTTACCTTCTTGCCAACCTGTGTTTTCACCTTGCTTTTATTGAGCTTTACAGATTTAACAGGTGTTCCAACAATAACCTTCAAGGTTGTCTTTTTCTTCTTATTTACCTTGCTTCTTACTGTTATAGTTGTTTTTCCCTTTTTCAATGCCTTGATTTTACCGTTTTTACTTACGGTAGCAACCTTTTCATTTGAAGATTTGTAGGTTACTTTCTTACTGATTTTTCCATTTACAGTTACTTTTGTTTTCAACTGGTATGATTTCTTTGCTTTTAAAACAAGCGTTTTTGTCTCAGGCTTTACAATCGATACCGTCTTGATTGTTGCTTTTTTTGTTGTTGCAGCCATAACCGGCATCTGGATGGTGCTTACTAAAAGTGTAAGAGCCATTAAAAAAGCAATAATCTTTTTTGCATTTTTCATGAATACATACCTCCCGTATAAATTTTCGTTATGCAAATAGTATAAGAAAACTACTGTTTTCTTTATATCGTTTATATTACTTTTATATCGCTTTCGGAGTGTGGTTTGTTTACGGATTACATTGGGAAATTGCCGGCGTGGCATGGAGTACGGTGGTGGCCCAATATGGTGGATTGCTGACCGCTTCGTTGCTTTGGCTGATCTATTATCGCCGTTTTATCAGGCAAGTAAGCGTGCGGGAAAGTTTCGATTTGCGTCCCATGTTGCGCTTCTTCCGGGTGAACCGGGATATCTTCCTGCGGACGGCATGTATTGTCATTGTCTATACCTTTTTTACTTCAGCCTCATCTGGCATGGGCGATACGATTCTGGCCATTAATGCCCTGCTCATGCAGCTCTTTACACTCTTCTCCTATATGATGGATGGATTTGCCTTCGCGGCTGAATCGCTGATCGGACGGTATGTCGGTGCACGTAATCCGGCGATGGTACAACGATCTTTGCGAGGATTGTTGGCT
>ERZ772892.1267-NODE-1267-length-27473-cov-4.884565_pt1 | contig 27473 bp, 20 predicted proteins | sample MGYA00512126_ERZ772892 | MGnify/ENA primary metagenome ERZ772892 (study PRJEB29015, sample SAMEA2737697) | human gut metagenome | biome: human gut; feature: human-associated habitat; material: faeces | place: China | collected 2012 ... | reverse complement strand
TTTTTGCTTGTAGTTTCCAAAAAAGCGTTACTTTTGCTGCGTATTTAAAAACAAAGAGACAAAATGAATCGATTTAGCTTTACATATTACTTTTATTACTTTTACTTTAGCAGAGTGAAGGCAGGAGTTTGTATGTAAAGCATTGATGAATGAATGTATATATCAATAACAAAATATGAAGTCCTGCCGGTTTCGGTGGGACTTTTTTGTTATTGAAAATTGAGAATTGAAAAATAATAGATAAAGAGAAGATGAAAAAGAAAGTAGCAATCCAGGGAATAGCCGGTTCGTATCACGATATAGCCGCCCGTAATTATTTCGAAGGTGAAGAAATTGAAATTATCGGTTGCAACACATTCAGAGATGTTATTTCGACCATCAAGAAAGATCCTTCCATTCTGGGAATGATGGCGATCGAAAATACGATTGCAGGCAGCTTGTTGCAGAACCATGAGTTGATCCGCGAAAGCGGTTTGCAAGTTATCGGCGAATACAAACTGCGCATATCCCACTCGTTGGTTGCACTTCCAGGGACCAATATCCACGATGTCAAAGAAGTCAACTCTCACCCGATCGCCCTAATGCAATGTACCGATTTCCTCGATACGCTACCTAACGCAAAAGTGGTCGAGAAGGAAGATACCGCCATGAGCGCCCGGTGGATTTCGGAAAACCAACTGAAGGGACACGCCGCCATCTGTGGGAAACTGGCCGCCCAGATCTACAACATGGAAGTCCTTGCCGAAGGGATCGAGACAAACAAACGAAACTTCACCCGCTTTTTGGCAATAGCCGACCGATGGACGGCAGACGAGATGCTCAAAGGTGAAGACAAAAACAAAGCGTCGGTCGTTTTCGCTCTCCCCCACACAGCCGGCAGCCTCTCCAAAGTTCTCTCCGTCCTTTCCTTCTACGACATGAATCTTTCTAAAATACAATCCTTGCCAATCATCGGCCGCGAATGGGAATATCTGTTCTATATCAATCTGACATTTACGGACTACCTGCGTTACAAACAGGCATTGGATGCTATCAGACCATTGACAAAAGACTTAAAAATATTAGGTGAATATGCAGAAGGAAAACAAAGTGTATAACATTACCCCCGCTAATCGCGTAGGTAGCGTACAGGAATACTACTTTTCCAGGAAACTGAAAGAAGTAGCCGAAATGAACGCCGCTGGTAAAAATGTGATCAACCTCGGCATTGGCAGTCCCGATCTTCCCCCTTCGGAACAGACAATCGAGACATTGTGTGAACATGCTCGTAAGCCGAACGAACATGGTTATCAGCCGTATGTAGGTATTCCTGAACTGCGTAAAGGATTCGCCGATTGGTATAAGAAATGGTATGACGTGGATCTTGATCCGAAAACAGAGATCCAACCGCTGATCGGTTCCAAAGAGGGAATCCTGCACATATCGCTGGCATTCTTGAATCCGGGCGATGGCGTGCTGGTTCCCAACCCCGGCTATCCGACCTATAGTTCGGTTAGCAAACTGGTTGAAGCCAATCTGATCCCTTACAAACTGAAAGAAGAATTAGGCTGGCAACCGGACTTCGAAGAACTGGAAAAAATGGATCTCTCGAACGTCAAACTGATGTGGACCAACTACCCCAATATGCCGACAGGAGCTAATGCCAGCATGGAACTGTACGAAAAACTGGTCGCTTTCGGAAAGAAGCACGGAATCATCATTTGCAACGACAACCCGTATAGTTTCATTCTGAACGAACATCCGCTAAGCATCCTGGCCGTACCGGGAGCCAAAGACATCTGTATAGAAATGAACTCCATGAGTAAAGCGCACAATATGCCAGGCTGGCGTATGGCAATGCTCGCTTCCAATGCCCAATTCGTACAGTGGGTCCTGAAAGTAAAAAGCAATATCGATTCCGGACAGTTCAAGCCGATGCAATATGCGGCCGTCGAAGCATTGAGCGCACCGAAGGAATGGTATGACAATATGAACCGTGTATACCGCAGTCGCCGTGATCTCGCCGGACAGATCATGCACACGTTGGGATGCGAATACGACGAAAAGCAGGTAGGTATGTTCCTTTGGGGGAAAATCCCAGCCGGAGCAGAAGGCAGCGAAGCAATAGCCGACAGAGTCCTGTACGAAGCCAACGTATTTCTAACGCCGGGATTTATCTTTGGCAACCTGGGCGAACGTTACATCCGTATCTCGCTCTGCTGTAAAAACGAGACATTGGAAGAAGCTTTGAAGAGAATAAAAAAGATTTATGATTTATAGTTTATGATTTATGTATCACCATCCAATCATATTCTCAAATCATAAATCATAAACTATAAATCATAAATTACAAATCATCATACAGTCATGGAAATGGAATTAGAATCAATCATGTTACCCGGTATAGACCCGCAACGTCCTATTGTAATCGCCGGTCCGTGTAGCGCTGAGACAGAAGAGCAAGTAATGGAAACGGCCAGAGGAATCGCAGACAAAGGCATCAAGTTGTTCCGCGCAGGAATCTGGAAACCTCGTACCAAACCGGGTGGATTCGAAGGAATTGGTGCAGAAGGCTTGCAATGGTTGAAACGGGTAAAAAAGGAAACAGGTATGTATGTGGCTACCGAAGTGGCAACGAAAGACCATGTTTTCGAAGCATTGAAAGCAGGGATCGACGTGTTGTGGATCGGAGCCCGTACAACGGTTAATCCGTTCGCCGTACAGGAGATCGCCGATGCACTGAAAGGAGTAGATGTTCCTGTCTTGATCAAGAACCCGGTCAATCCGGATTTGGAACTGTGGATCGGAGCTTTCCAGCGTCTCTATGGTGCCGGTATCCGTCGTCTGGGAGCCATCCATCGCGGTTTCAGCTCTTATGATAAGAAGATGTACCGCAACCTCCCGCTCTGGCATATCCCCATCGAACTTCGTCGCCGCATGCCGAACCTGCCTATTTTCTGTGATCCGAGCCATATCGGAGGCAAACGCGAACTGATCGCTCCTCTCTGCCAGCAGGCTATGGACTTGAGTTTCGATGGTTTGATCATCGAATCGCATTGCAACCCCGATTGCGCTTGGAGCGACGCTTCACAGCAGATCACACCGGATGTATTGGATTACGTTCTGAATTTATTGGTTATCCGCGACTCCAACCAGACAACGGAAAACTTGGCTGAACTCCGCCGCCAGATCGATGGTATCGACGAACAACTACTGGAACTGCTGGCTAAACGTATGCGTATCTCCCGCGAGATCGGCGTGTACAAAAAAGAGCACAATATGCCAATCCTGCAATCACCGCGCTACAGCGAAATTCTGGAAAAGCGTTCCAATATGGGTGAACAGATGGATTTGAGTACGGACTTTGTAAAAGAAATCTTGAAAGAAATCCATGAAGAATCCGTCCGCCAGCAGATGATCATCATGAATGAACAATAATAATAATGTGCCAATGAGCTAATATGCCAATGGGACATTCTCTTTAATTGGTACATTGGCACATTATTATGGACACATTAATACATTAAACAATTACTGATAATGAAAATATTGATATTGGGTGCAGGGAAGATGGGATCTTTCTTCACCGATTTACTTAGTTTTGAACATGAAGTAGCCGTACTTGAGAGCGATCCGAAACGGATGCGTTTCATATACAACGCCCTTCGCCTACAGAAGCCGGAAGAAGTTGCCGAATTCAAACCCGAATTAGTCATCAATTGCGTGACACTAAGCTATACGATCGAAGCATTCAAGAGTGTCATGCCTTACCTGCAGCCATACTGTATCATCTCGGATATCGCATCGGTCAAGACACACCTGAAAGAATTTTACGAAACATGTGGCTTCCCGTATGTTTCTACCCACCCGATGTTTGGTCCGACATTCGCCAATTTGGGACAACTGGAGAAAGAAAATACGATCATTATCTCCGAAGGGGATCATCTGGGAAAAATATTCTTCAAAGATATCTATTCCAGCCTGCGCCTACATATCTGCGAATATACTTTCGAAGAACATGACAAAGTCGTGGCTTATTCGCTCGGTATTCCGTTTGCATCCACAATGGTATTCGCTGCCACGATGAAACACCAGGATGCTCCGGGTACAACTTTCAAACGTCACATGAAGATAGCCAGAGGCCTGCTTTCCGAAGACGACTATCTATTGACGGAAATCCTTTTCAACCCGCGCACACCTCATCAGATCGCACGCATTCAAGAGGAACTGGATATCTTGCAGGAAATTATCAAAAACAAAGATTCGGAAAGAATGAAAGAATACCTGACCAAGATCAGGAAGAATATCGAATAATACAGTTCAATACACCGCTTTCCAAGATACAATCTGGTAACAACAAATCGTTCCACAGCTGTGAGTCGTCCAGCTCACACTTGTGGAACAACTTATTTAATGACTTCATACCATAAAACAAACGATCATGAACAACATCATCCACTTTATGGCAAGACTATCATTGCTATATTCCCTGTTATGGAGCATTTCCATTCACGCTTATGCACACAGCCGAGATACCGACCCAAACTCCACATATCCGACACCGGACCGTCTTTTCCACATTGCACGTAGCTTGAACCGCAACCTCGTCTGTTATGATGCCAACCAAACCAATGGCAAACTAGACACCAAAGAACCCATAAAAGTTTACTGGCTGAATCGAGAAATGGAACCGGGAAAAACTAACGGACTAAGTTTCATACAAAAAAAGATGGCCTACGGCTACAAAGTGGTTTCAATAACAGAACATACTTGCACGATTACCCTAACGGCTTATCCGGAAAAGAAACTGACGATCTGTAGGGAGGGAGATCACTTCGTCTGCCATGTCAAGATAGACAATCGGCAGGCTATCCTACAATCTTTGTATGTCAAGGCCAGCCCCAACAATCCGCTAAATGTGGAATACGTGGAACTGCAAGGCATAACAACCGATACTGGCGTCCCTGTTACGGAAAAGGTCAGCAAATAAAAAAGAAATACGGTTGCTATCAACGACACAGGTCTTTGAACTTTTTTGCAACTATTTTGCAACTAAAAAATGTAAAAACCGCTTGAAAAGCGTATTTTTGTCCTTGTATTTCAAAAAAGAGTGTTTTACGGATGAAGGTATGTATAGCTGAAAAGCCCAGTGTAGCACGCGAAATTGCAGAAGTTCTCGGGGCAACCAAAAAGATGAACGGGTATATTGAAGGAAACGGGTATCAGGTAACCTGGACTTTCGGACATCTGTGCACTCTCAAAGAGCCCAATGATTATTCAGAGAACTGGAAACGATGGAGTCTAGCTTCCCTCCCAATGATCCCGCCTCGATTCGGGATCAAGTTGATCAGCAACCCGACATACGAACAGCAATTCAAAACAATCGAAGAACTGATGCAGAATGCCGAAATGGTTATCAACTGCGGAGATGCCGGCCAGGAAGGAGAACTGATCCAGCGTTGGGTGATGCAAAAGGCTGGCTGTAAATGCCCGGTCTACCGCCTATGGATATCTTCGTTGACAGAAGAAGCGATCCGCGAAGGTTTTCAACATTTGAAAGAACAGTCCGACTTCACCAAGTTATACGAAGCCGGTCTTTCCCGCGCCATCGGTGACTGGCTGTTAGGAATGAACGCAACGCGCCTTTATACGCTCCGCTACGGACAAAATCGGCAAGTGCTTTCCATCGGACGAGTACAGACACCTACCCTTGCACTCATCGTAAACCGACAAGCCGAAATAGACAACTTTAAGCCGGAACCTTATTGGGAACTGAAAACAGTTTACCGAAACACTACTTTCTCGGTTACCAAAGGCAAATTCACGAAGAAAGAGGAAGGAGAAGCTTTCCTGGAAATAGTCCGGCAAAAAGAATTCACCGTCACCGACATATCAGAAAAGAAAGGGAAGGAATATGCTCCCCGCCTTTTCGACCTGACTTCGTTGCAGGTGGAATGTAATAAAAAATTTGCTTTCACGGCTGACGATACATTGAAGCTGATCCAGTCGCTATACGAAAAGAAAGTGACAACCTACCCGCGTGTCGACACCACTTTTCTAAGTGACGATATCTATCCTAAAGTTCCCAACACACTTAACGGCCTGGTTGACTATATCGACCTGACGGCCTCGCTGTTGAAAGCGAAAATACGGAAAGACAAACGTGTATTCGACAACTCGAAGGTGACAGACCACCATGCCATCATCCCGACCGGTGTACCAGCACGTAACCTGACGGACAACGAACGGAAGGTGTACGACCTGGTGGTCCGCCGTTTCATCGCAGCTTTTTACCCAGACTGCGAAATCTCGACTACTACGGTATTGGGTAAAGTCGACAAAGTAGATTTCAAGGTAACAGGCAAACAGATACTGAAACCGGGATGGCGCGTTGTGTTCGGAGCAGAGCAGAAAGACTCGGACGCCGAACCGTCAGATGAAGAAGGCGTACTGCCGGATTTCGTAAAAGGAGAAAGTGGCCCCCACAAACCGACATTAGGCGAAAAATGGACACAGCCGCCCAAACCCTACACCGAAGCGACATTGCTCCGCGCCATGGAAACAGCCGGTAAACTTGTGGACAATGACGAATTGAGAGACGCATTGAAGGAAAACGGTATAGGCCGTCCTTCCACCCGCGCCGCCATCATCGAGACTTTATTCAAACGCAATTATATCCGCAAGGAACGCAAGAACCTGTTTCCTACAGCTACCGGTGTGGAACTCATCGACACGATACAGGAAGAGCTGCTGAAAAGCGCCGAACTGACCGGTCTTTGGGAAAAGAAACTACGACAAATCGAACGGGGCACCTACGAAGCCCGTACTTTTTTGGAAGAGCTTAAGCTGATGGTCCATCAAGTAGTGATCAACGTCCTCTCCGACCAGACCGGACGCACCATCACAATCGAGCAGGCTGCTCCGGAGAAGCCCCAAGCCGAAAAGGAGCCGAAAGGGAAAAAAACGCGCAAACCGCGTGCCAAGAAGGAAAAGACTGCCGGTCAACCGGAATCAACAACCGTTCCTGCAAAGCCGGTATGCCCGATTTGTAAGAAAGGTAGCATCCTGCGTGGGAAAACGGCTTACGGCTGTTCCGAATATAAAGATGGTTGTACTTTCCGCATGGATTACGCCACCTACGGCGAAGGATTGTCGGATGAGGAATTAGTGAAGGTGATCAGTGGAATCAGAAAGGATTAAACCGACAAATTGGTTTACACTTTCTTTACGACAAATCAAATATGAAAACATAATTAATAAAGAACTACAAAGTATTTTAAAACAAAATGGGATTTAATAATTAATCTAAAATCAATGAAAGAAGAATGGTTCCCTTTGGTTGATGAAAAGGGAGAGACAATAGGAAAAGCTACCCGTAAGGAGTGCCATAACGGATCGAAAATGTTACATCCGGTAGTGCACCTGCATATTTTCAATAAAGCAGGTGACCTCTACCTACAAAAGCGTTCGATAAACAAAGATATCCAACCCGGTAAATGGGATACAGCAGTAGGGGGGCATATTGACTACGGAGAGACGGTCGAAGATGCCCTTCACCGGGAAGTACGGGAAGAATTAGGGATAACAGATTTCATCCCGCAATTCATCACCCGTTATGTATTCGAATCGGCTATAGAAAAAGAGTTAGTCAACACCTACCGTACCATTTACGACGGTCCGGTCATCCCTGACCCTTCCGAACTGGACGGTGGACGTTTCTGGTCTCCTTCCGAAATCCTCGAAAATATGGGAAAAGGAATTTTCACACCCAACTTCGAAGATGAATATAAACGGTTATTCATGTAAACTACAAAAACACTAAAACAATGGCAAAAGAATTAGAACTCAAGTACGGCTGTAACCCCAACCAGAAGCCGTCGCGCATTTTCATGCAGCAAGGGGAGCTGCCCATAGAAGTCTTGAACGGACGTCCCGGATATATCAACTTCCTGGATGCTTTCAACAGCTGGCAATTAGTAAAAGAACTGAAAGAAGCAACCGGACTGCCCGCCGCCGCTTCCTTCAAGCACGTAAGTCCGGCAGGAGCCGCCGTAGGTATCGAGATGAACGATACGTTGAAGAAAATCTATTTTGTGGACGATCTTCCACTCACTCCGCTTGCAACCGCCTATGCTCGCGCCCGCGGTGCCGACCGTATGTCGTCCTACGGCGACTTCATCGCACTCAGCGACATATGCGACGAAGCGACTGCACGCCTCATCAACCGCGAAGTTTCCGATGGCGTCATTGCTCCCGACTATACGTTGGAAGCGCTTGAAATCTTGAAAAATAAACGGAAAGGCACTTATAATATCATCAAAATCGATCCAGACTACTGCCCCGCTCCTATCGAACACAAAGATGTTTTCGGCATCACATTCGAACAGGGACGTAACGAGATCAAATTAGACGAAAACCTGCTAACCAACATCCCGACCCTGAACAAAAATTTCCCAGACGAAGCGAAACGCGACCTGATCATCGCCCTTATCACACTGAAATATACGCAGAGCAACTCAGTCTGCTACGTTAAGGACGGACAGGCCATCGGTATCGGTGCCGGCCAGCAAAGCCGTATCCACTGTACCCGTCTGGCGGGCAACAAGGCAGATATCTGGTACTTACGCCAGCATCCGAAAGTAATGAATCTGCCTTGGATCGAGAAGATCCGTCGTGCAGACCGAGACAACACGATCGACGTCTACATCAGCGATGACCACGAAGATGTTTTGGCCGACGGTATCTGGCAACGGTTTTTCACTGAAAAACCGGAAATCCTGACACGCGAAGAAAAACGTGCCTGGCTGGACACACTTAAAGGCGTTTCATTGGGCTCCGACGCCTTTTTCCCCTTCGGTGACAATATCGAACGAGCACACAAAAGCGGCGTAGATTATATCGCACAGGCAGGCGGTTCCGTCCGTGACGATCATGTGATCGACACGTGTGACAAATACGGCATCGCAATGGCATTCACAGGTGTACGGTTGTTTCACCATTAACAAGGGAATTCTTGTTTTTAAAACATTAGTGTTTTTCACATTTGGTTCTTCGTCAATTAAGAGGTAACACTTGACAACCAAAGTTCAACAAATAAAGAAGTTTGAATGAAATCAATAGAGAATGATATACTTCTACATGCAATTGAATAAACCAATGAATAGCAAAATACAATAAATAGAAACCTCTAAATTGACGAAGAACCAAAGATTTTATGGAAAAACACGTATTCTGCCCTACGCTTGAACCTCAAGAGGGCATTTAAGCAGCTTCCAGTAAAAAACTACTCGTCCTTATAAAATTACTCCTCCAACATCCCTTCCAAATAACGGTCGGGAGCTAACCCTATGCTCTGGAGGAATCCCGCCAGAGCGCTATATGTTAAACTATTCTCCGACAAGTTCATCAAGGCAATCCGGCGGAGACATCCGAACGGGATCGCATAATCCACATAAGGGACCAAGTTAGCCCCTATAAAATCATATCCCGCTTCTACCGGATCACAAAATTGTACAAGCCGCCATTCCTGTTCAGAGGCCCAACAAGGTTCCCGCACTTCCAGGCAAGCATTGCAAAGCATCGAGAAGAAACGTGAATCCCGCTTGAACCCGGTATGCTCTTCATCATAAAAGAATTTGTCATATTCCCGCCTCATCTGCGAGACAAACGCGTTCAGATTCTCCTCCTCATTATATTTGCAACGGAGCAAGTATTTTTCCTCCGACAAACTATACTCACCTAGTGCCCCGTAATCGAAAGTCAGCCGCAAACAGGAAGTATCCTTTTCCTTCACACCGGAAGGGATTTCCAAATTCTGGTAAAGGGAAAGAGCGTACATCTCCACCTCCGGTCCGATAAGCATCCGGCGGTTCTCCCGGAAAAAAGGAATATTTTGTTTACTAAGCTCCGGCCCGATGCCTTTTTGCTCTTCATGCAACACGATCGAACGGCGAAGCAGGGACAAACCGTATCCGATTACTTCGTCCGACTTGGCATACAACAAATTAGGAACATGCAAGGTGAATGTTCCCGGCGTCTTCGACTCCTTGCATCCGCGAACAAAGGATTCTATTGAAACATAGGAATATAAATCCATCTTTTATGATTTTTTTGGACGTCAAATATACAATTTATATTAGAGATTATCTACCTTTGTTAAAACTTTTATAAACTACATAAAACCAATAAAACAAAATGAAACGTCGTGATTTCCTTAAGACCAGTGTTGTAGCAGGTGTAGCCTTATCTCTGAACTTTGAAGGATTACAGGCTGCTCTCTCCTCGAATACAGTAGCGGTAGAGCAAGCACCCGATCTGGTAGCAGTAATGGGCGGTGAACCGGCAGTCATGCTCGACAAAGCCTTAGAAGCGCTTGGCGGCATCGGCAAATATATCAAAAAAGGGCAGAAAGTCGTTATTAAGCCCAATATCGGCTGGGACCGTACACCGGAACTGGCCGGTAATACCAATCCTGAATTGATAAAGGCCCTCGTAAAGAAATGTTTCGAAGCTGGAGCCGAAAAGGTAACGGTATTCGACCACACGTGCGACAACTGGCAGAAATGTTACGAGACAAGCGGCATCGCCGCCGCCGTAAAAGAAGCAGGTGGTATCATCATGCCAGGCAACGACGAAAAATATTTCAAAGAAGTAGACATTCCCGACGGCGTGACACTGAAAAAAGCCAAGATACACGAGTCACTGATCGAAGCGGACGCCTGGATCAATGTTCCCATCCTGAAGAACCACGGAGGAGCCAAGCTGTCATGCGCAATGAAGAATATGATGGGGATCGTCTGGGACCGCCGCTTCTTCCACCAGAACGACTTGCAGCAATGTATCGCCGATATCTGTACCTGGAAGAAGAAACCGGTTCTGAACATCGTGGATGCCTACCGCATGATGCATCAGAACGGTCCGCAAGGAAAAAGTGCAGCTGACGTGGCTACGTTGAAATCGATGATTGTTTCTCCGAATATCGTCGCCGTCGATACGGCCGCCCTCGCTCTGTTCAACCAGGTAAAGAAATTGGATATGGCTGCCGTTGGACATTTGAGCAAAGGGGAAGCTCTTAAATTAGGTTCTACCGATCTGAAAAAAATAAACATCAAACGTATTAAGATCTGATGAAGAAACGGAATTATCTAAAGGGATTGAGAGTTTTGCTCGCAATCCTCTTTTTTGTACCCATACTTTTGTTTTTCGTAGACTTTTCAGGAGTTTTACCGGATAGTGTACATCGTTTGCTGCATCTGCAACTGATGCCGGCCTTGTTGGGAGGAACGGTCGGTCTGATCGTGTTCCAATTCTTGCTGGCACTGGTATTCGGACGTATTTATTGTTCCACGATATGTCCGGCAGGCGTATTCCAGGATATCATCAACCGTCTATTTTGCATCGGTAAGAAAAAGAAGAAAGGAAGCCGTCGTTTTACTTACCACAAGCCGATGAACCGGCTACGCTACGTACTGCTGGTAATTACGGCAGTCATGGCTGTTTTCGGTCTTAGCGAGTTGTGCCTGCTCTTAGACCCGTACAGCAACTTCGGACGTATTGCGGCAAGTCTGTTCCGTCCGATCGTGATGTGGGGGAATAACCTACTCGCCGACCTGCTGATGAAAGTGGACAACTACTCGTTGTTCCATGTGACAATCAGTACCGTGACGGCTTCCGGTCTGATCGCAGCAACCATCGCATTGCTTGTTTTCATCGTCATGACTGTTTTCCGCGGACGATTGTTCTGTAATACGATCTGCCCTGTCGGAGCTTTGTTGAGTCTTTTCTCGCGCTACTCGTTCTTCCGTATAACTTTCGATAAGGAAGCCTGTACGCATTGCGGGAATTGCGAACATACCTGCAAGGCGGAAGCGATCGACAGCAAAAACCTGACGATCGATACATCCCGTTGCGTAGATTGTTTCAATTGTGTTTCTTCCTGTGCCAAAGGCGGCTTGCGGTATCGTCTGCAATTTCCGGGTATGAAACAGGAGGAAACAGTCGATACCCAAGCTGTAAAGGAATTATATTCCAGCCAACTGACAGTCGCCAACAGCCGCCGTACATTTCTGGCCACAAGTGCAACCATTGCCGCCTCGCTGCCGATCGCATCTGCGATTGCCGAAGGAGGAAAAGGGAAAATGAACAGAAAAGGCAGAAAGAAGTGGCCTCCCCTCACGCCTCCGGGTTCTATCAGTCTGGAACGTTTCAAAGACAAATGTACAGGATGCCAGATATGTGTCGTCCGCTGTCCGAGCCAGGTCTTGCGCCCGACAGGATTGGAATACGGTTTGGATTATATGTTGAAACCACGTCTGGCCTATATCAGCAGTTATTGCAACTACGAGTGCACAGTCTGTTCCGATGTATGCCCTACCGGTGCGATCAAACCTCTGACTATCGAAGAGAAGACAACGACACAGGTCGGCATTGCCACTTTCTTCAAAGGCCGTTGTGTTGTTAATACGGAAGAGAAAGACTGCGGTGCCTGTGCAGAACATTGCCCGACCCAGGCCGTACACATGGTTCCTTACAAAGGAACACTGACAATCCCGCAGATCAACCCTGACCTTTGTATCGGATGCGGCGGATGCGAATCGATCTGTCCGGTACGCCCAATGCGTGCCATCATCGTCAAATCGAACGTTGAGCACAAATTCGTCGAAAAGCCTAAAGAAGAGGAAATCAAAGAAATTGAGGTAGACGATTTCGGTTTCTGATTAACGATATATAACCGACTATATTATGAGGCCTTATTTGTGAAAGTAAGGCCTTTTCTTTATCTTTGCAGCCATGAAATTCGAATTACAACATAACGACACAAAATCAAATGCAAGGGCGGGTCTGATTACCACTGATCATGGAGTAATTGAAACGCCTATTTTTATGCCGGTCGGCACACAGGGCACAGTTAAAGGCGTCCACATGACCGAGTTGGAAGAAGATATCAACGCACAAATCATTTTAGGAAACACATACCATTTATATCTCCGTCCCGGATTGGAAATATTGGAACAGGCAGGCGGATTGCACAAATTCAACACATGGAACCGGCCAATCCTGACAGATAGCGGTGGTTTCCAGGTTTTTTCTCTTTCCGAAAACCGCAAGTTGCATGAGGAAGGCGCCATGTTCCGCTCACATATCGACGGCTCCAAGCATCTGTTTACCCCGGAAAAGGTTATGGATATCCAGCGGATCATCGGGGCGGATATCATTATGGCTTTCGATGAATGTTGTCCGGGCGATGCCGATTATGAATACGCGAAAAAGTCCCTCGGTCTGACGGAACGTTGGCTGGACCGTTGTTTCGAACGTTTCAACTCTACAGAGCCGAAATACGGTTACCAGCAAAGTCTTTTCCCAATTGTACAAGGTTGTGTTTATCCGGAACTGCGCCGAAAGGCAGCCGAGAATGTAGCGGAAAAGGGCGCTGACGGCAATGCGATCGGTGGCCTGGCAGTAGGCGAACCAACAGAGAAGATGTACGAGATGATCGAAGTAGTCAACGAGATCCTGCCGAAAGACAAGCCTCGTTACCTAATGGGAGTCGGCACACCGATCAATATTTTAGAGGGGATTGAACGGGGTATCGATATGTTCGACTGCATCATGCCGACGCGCAACGGACGTAACGGACAGATATTTACCCGCTTCGGCACGATCAATATGCGTAATAAGAAATGGGAGAACGACTTCTCTCCTATCGATCCGGATGCTCATTCGGCTATCGACACGCGCTACAGCAAGGCGTATCTACACCATTTGATCAAAGTGAATGAGATGTTAGGACTTCAACTGGCATCAATTCATAACCTCGCGTTTTACCTGTGGCTCGTAAAAGAGGCACGCAAACATATTATTGCCGGCGATTTCACGACCTGGAAAAGTGAAATGGTCCGTCAATTATCAAACCGGTTATAAGCAAACTGTCACATGAAATTCAAACTGAAACGGATAGACTGGTATATCATCAAGCAATTCTTAGGTACTTATATCTTTGCGATTGCCCTGATTATCGCTATCTCGGTCGTCTTCGATATAAATGAGAAGATCGACAAGTTCCTGAGTCCGGACGTACCGTTGAAAGCGATTGTCTTCGACTATTACATGAACTTCATCCCGTATTTCGCGAATCTGTTCAGTCCGTTGTTTACTTTCATTGCCGTTATCTTCTTCACCTCAAAGTTAGCAGACAATTCAGAAGTGATCGCAATGTTGGCGAGCGGGATGAGTTTCCGGCGTCTGATGTTGCCTTACGCGATTTCGGCAGGGATCATTGCACTCAGTACGTTTGTGCTGAACGCTTATATCATTCCGCCTGCCAACGCCACGCGTATCGACTTCCAAAACAAATATATCAAGAATAAGAAGGTAGACTATGTCCGTTCCGCCCAATTGGAGATCGAGCCGGGCGTAATCGCCTATTTCGACCGCTACGACGCGCGTTCCGGGATGGGATACCGTTTCTCTTTGGAGCACTTCGAGGACAAGAAGATGATTTCACGCCTCACGGCAAACTCCATCAAATACGATTCGCTATACAATTGGACGCTGATCGACTACATGATCCGCGACTTCGACGGGATGCGCGAACATATCACCGAAGGGAGCCGCATGGACACCACATTGACAATCGTCCCTTCGGACTTCCTGATCTCTGTCAATGACTGCGAGACGATGACTTCTTCCGAACTGTCCACGTATATCGACCGCCAGAAGAAAAGAGGGATCGGCAATATCCAGACATTCCAGATCGAATACCACAAACGTTTTGCCGCCATCATGGCCGCCTTCATCCTGACCTCCATCGGAGCCTCGCTCTCTTCCCGCAAGATCAAAGGAGGCATGGGGTTGAACATCGGCATCGGACTGGCCTTGAGTTTCTCCTACATCCTCTTCACCACCGTCACATCGACCTTCGCCATCAACGGCAACCTCAGCCCTGCTATGGCCGCCTGGATTCCGAATATATTGTATACGTTTATCGCGATTTATTTGTACCGGAAGGCACCGAGATAAGAAATGTTTTGCAAAACCAACCATCATACTATCATAATCGTCCGTATATTGTTTTAAAACAGTGTGTTACGACATGACAGTTGCCGTTTTATACTATCATTCATCTGTCATAACCATCATGGAAAAAAAACGATAATATTCTGTGTATCAATCAACAATAAAAACAGAAACCGTCCGGGAATAGATGCAAAACAGGTTAAAATAGCTTCATTTTTCATCAAGACAGGCTTTTCTTTTGCCCAAAAAGGCTTGGATAGCCGCTTAAGACCCGGGTGTAAGCACCACGGAGACCCGAGTGGGGGAGAGGTGCAGATCCGGGTCTGTGCAAGGCCTTTCCGTAGATGCGTGGATGTTTATCCGCCATGCTGGGGGTGTTTTTATGTCTCGTTTTTGCATTTTGTCCGGCAAAAAAGGCCGTTTTATTATAGAAAACGACCTCGTTTTGTCGATGGCCATTTGGGCTTACATAAATGCAAACAGCCCATTATCAATCATATAAGTAAACCAGCAAGTAAAAAGCATGATAGATGCATGATGGTAGAATGATAGTGGAAAACAGCAACTGTCATACTTTAATATATTGTGTAACAACAGCTAATAACCCAAAAGATAGTATGATGGTTGGTTTGCGAAATTTTCATGAAAGAAGAGAGGTGATCTCGAATAGTAATTTTTGGTGCGGTTACCCTGATTACCTTTAGAGTTTTCCAAAAGCAACAGGCAGCTCTTTTCGCTAAAACCCTCGTTTAAGATAGGTTTCATCCCATCTGAACGGTTTTGAGGAATGTCGAAGGCGCCGGCATCCGGTGTCAAAAGGAATACCGGATAAAGGCTCACGCCGAACATACAAAAAAAGAGGATACATAGTCTCGATGTATCCTCTTTTCCTTTAAATTTAATGAATTACTTAATCAATTTCAATCCAACTTCAAACTTAGTTGTCTTTTCCATCGCTTCGGGGAAGGCTTTCAGTATTGACTTAACCAATTGTCCCATTCCGTTTAAAGCGTCATCTCCGATAAGTTCAGCCAACGTAGGCAATAAAGGAGCGATCTGGCTAACTAAAGCTTTGTCAATATAGACACGGGCTGACTTGCCATCAGAAGCGATTTCATAATTAACAGGAATGCCATTCTGCAATAAAGCCATAATTTGTTCCAAAGGATCTATAGCAGCCTTACTCTTCAAACTTCCCATGATCTTAGTTATATCCAAGAAGACAAGTATTTGCTTATCCGTCACATTATAGGAAGCATATCCTGGTTCCGAAGTTTCCCAAACAGGTGTGACAGGCTTGCTCAAATCCACTCCCGCTTTAGAAATAGAAGCAACAATCTGCCCGTCTTCCTGGAACGTAACACTCTGAAGGACCTGTACCAAAGCGATACTTCCAAAACCTTCAGCTATATTAGGAATAGAAGTCACAGGTAAAAAACCAAGCATAGTGCCTTCAGCAGCTTCCCAAACCATAGACACAGGACCTGATACAAAAGTTTCACTCTCGTCTTTTGCTATTTCAGCCAATTTCCAAGTACCTGCAATAGGAGCTGTTATTTTCAAAGTTGCATCCAAAGTCAAAACACCGGCTTCAACGGTTCCTTTTGCAGAGACAGTTCGCAAGTCATTCGTGTTGCTTCCTTCCAATGCATAGCTTTCACCTGTCTTGACCATTTTGGCTTCAATCTTGACTTCTGCTTCACCCGGAATCAAATTCGCCAACGTAATAGTTGCCTGTTCAGCCGAACTTGCATCTACTTTTACAGATTGGTCAGCGACTTCAGTGCCTCCCATCGTCAATTTCAATGTTTCTGCCGTATAAGTCGCAGAAATAGCCTTCCAGCCGTCATCAGTCTTATTGTCATCATCGTCACTACAAGCAGTGAAGAAACTCAATGCACAAAGCATCGTAAACACAAAAAATAGATTTTTCTTCATAATCTTCTTTTTAAATTATACATAAAAACAGAGCGAAGATAAGTAATCTTAATGAGACATACAATACAAAAAAGTTAATGCCGGTTATTCCGAAAAAATAACCGGCATTATCATAAAAATAGACAATTCAATCGATAAAATTGAATCAATTATACAAGATTATTTTTTGACTTCAGACAACGCTCCCGCCGCTTTCAGATATTCGACATAATTCAAGTAGAGTTGAAAATGGGCATCGACCTGTGTTTCATAAGCCTGCTGCCACAAAGCCTGTGCTTCGAGATAGTCCGAGAGTGTCTCCAAGCCCACTTCGTACTGGCTTTTACTGACCTTCATGTTTTCTTCGGCCTGGAGGAGAGAACGGTCGGAAAGTTCGCTTTCCAGCCGGGCTTCGTCGAGGTTATTGGCGGCTTGTGTCAGTTCCAACATCATTTGTTCGTTCATGTTTTCCTGTTCCAGGCGGGATTGCATCAGCTTGGCTTTGGCGGCACGCACCTTATTACTTCGCTCGCCGAAATGGAAAAGCGGGATGCTCACGTTCAGCAAGACGGAGAAACTGCCTTTGTCCATCAACATCTGGTCGTTCAGTTCAAAGCCGTGTACATAATCATAAGACCCCATGATGCCGACTTTGGGTAACAACTCGCTACGGTTCAGCCGCACCTGCTGCCCGGCGATCTCGACCTGTTTATCCAAGATGGCATATTCGGGACGGGCACTGATATCGGAAACCTGGACATCCATCCCCTTTTCGACCGCCGGATAATTGCCGGAAATACGGATATCGGAGACAAGCGGTTTCCCGATCAGATGGCAAAGATTCATAGTCGCCAACCGCAGGGCGTTCTCAGCTTTACGGATGGAGAGTTCGCTTTCGTTCAGCTTCACTTGCACTTTCAAGACATCGTTCTGCGGTTTCAGGCCATGTTTGTAAGCGCTCTCGACATTCGACAGAAGTTCCCGGAGCACAGCGTTATATTTATCCGCCACCTTTTTCATCTCCTGTGCCTTCACGACCAGGGCATAGGCTTTGTCTGTTTTGAGGATCACTTCCGTCGCCGTCAGCGCCTCGTTCATCTCGGCCATCTCTTTCCCCAAGACAGACATCCGGTAGGCAGCCCGGATCTTACCGCCCATATAAAGCGGCTGCTCGACCCGGATTCCGCCCATGTAGACTGTCCCGACTTTATAATCGAGATTGATACCGGGGAAATGGGTATAAATGCCTGTCGGGACCAAGTTCCCGGCTGCATCATACAGAATAACGGGCATTTTGCCACCTTCAATTCCGAATCCGCCGTCCGCCGTACTGTAAAGGCCCATCCCGTTAGCGGTAAAGTTCGGGAAGAAATTCCCTTTATAGCTTTTCATCGTGTACAGGGCACTTTCGGTCTGTTTCACCGATGCCGCCATTTCCTTATTATATTGCAGCGCCATTTCCCGGCACTGCTGCAAGCTCAACGTCTCCTGTGCGAAAAGAGACGACGGGCAGAGAATAGACAACAGGATAATAGATATTTTCTTCATCAGTCTACATGTTTAATATGAAAGAATAATGCGTATAGGACAGGAATAAAAACGAGTGTGATCACCGTTCCGAACAGCAGGCCGCCCATAATGGATGCAGCAAGCGAACCGAACATGGCGTCGGTCAGCAACGGGATCATCCCTAAGATCGTGGTCAAGGCCGCCATCATCACCGGCCGCAGACGGCTCTGGGCACTGTCAATCAAGGCGGTGACCGGCTCCGTCCCCTGCCCGATCTGCAAAGTGATCTCGTCCATCAGCACGATACCGTTCTTTATGATCATTCCTATCAACCCCAATGTACCGACAATGGCGACAAAGTTGAACGTCTTGCCGGTCACCAACATCGTCATCACCACTCCGACAAATACCATCGGGATACTGCAGAAGATGATAGCCGGCTTGCGGTAATCCTTGAACAGCATGATCAAGATCGCGATCATCAGGATAATGGCCAGCGGGAAATTCTTGAACAGATACTTCATGGACTGGTCGCTGGCGTTCTTCTCACCCTGCCATTGCAGCGAATAGCCTGCGGGGAGTTCGATCTGCTCCAACTTTTCCGCGACTGCCAATCGCGCTTTTTCCGTCTCGACACCCGGCACGGGAGAGCATTGCACGCGCTGGCTGCGTTGTCCGTTGTAGCGAGGAACAACCGGGTCCTCCCATCGCACGTCAATTCCCTTGCTGATCTGTTTCAACGGCGTGCTGCCCATCAGGCTTTCGATCAGTTCTTCCTTCGATAGTGTCCCGGCTTTCAGTTTCACCATGTTTTCTTCGTTCAGCAGACCGTTCAGCGAAGGGAGCGTCGAAAAGACCTGCGTGTTTCCTAAATCCTCGATCGGTTTTCCCTGTCCGTCCAGGCATTTCAAGTAAATATTGTTTTTATGGATGCCTTCGTAGAAAGAACCGATAGGTATACCGCCTGTAGCTGTCAGTAACGAAAGGCTCACGTCGCTGCGGCTCAATCCCAACGCACGGGCGGCCGGTTGGTCGTACTCGATTGTCAGGACCGGAACCTGCGGTTCCCAGTCGGTCGTGATCAGGCAGACTTCTGGCGTATTCTCCATAATATGTCGTGCACTGTCCGCCAAACGGTGCAGGACGGCAGGATCAGGTCCTAAGAATTGGGCCTCGATGGGATATTTCTTAAACATCAGGTTATAACGTTTCAACTTGACGTAAGCATCCGGATACTGCCGTGTCAGGAACTCTTGTATCTCGTCGATATTTTCGACTAGCTCATCGGGAGATGTAAAGTCGATGATCAACTCCCCATAGGCCAGCGAAGGATTGGCAATGCTTCGCACCAGGTTGTAACGTCCCGGCGTCCCACCGATGGAAGCTGTCACGTTCGTGATCTCCTTCCGGGTTTTCAGATAAGCTTCTATCTCTTTCAGGTCATTCGCCACACGGGTAGAATTATTGCCCTCCGGAAGTTTGTATTCCATATACAACTGATCATACACCATATCGGGGAAGAATCCCTGGCGCAGGAACCGATAGCTGTAGGCGGACAAGAGCAACAAAGCGACCATCGTCAGCGTAAAGCCAAGGCGGTGCGACAAACCGAAACGCAAAGCAGCCCGCAAGATGGCATATATCTTACCTTTATATACACGCTTGCCGGAATTATCGTTTTCCACCGCCGGATGTAACCGCCTGTTTGCCATCAAGGGAACGTGGAGTAATGCCAACACCCAGCTCAGCAACAGTGAAACGGCCAGTACGATAAACAGGTCGCGCGTATAAACGCCTGCCGTATCCGGCGACATATAAATCGGCAGAAAGGCTATGATAGCGATCAACGTCGCTCCCAACAACGGCATCGCCGTCTGCCGTCCGATAGCGGTCATCGCCTCCATCCTATCTTTCCCGGCTTTCAAGTCCACCAATATGCCGTCGATAATCACAATGGCATTGTCTACCAGCATCCCCATCGCCAGCACGAAAGCCGCCAAAGAGACACGCTGCATCGTTCCCCCGGCGAATTGCAGGAAAAGAAATGATCCGAAAACAGTCACCACCAAACTGATGCCGATAATCAGGCCACTCTTGAACCCCATCGCCAGCATCAGTATAAACACGACGATGACGACGGATTCGATCAGGTTGATGACAAACGTTCCCAGCGAATCCCCCACACGCTCGGGCTGATAGAATATTTTATGGCAATCTACTCCGGCCGGCAGACGGTTATCTTTCAACTCCGCCAGCTTCGCTTCCACGGCTTTGCCGACCTTCACGATATCCGAACCGCTCGAAGCAGCTACCAAAATGCCGATAGAGCGCTCCTGGTTATAGAACATCTCGTTACGGGTTGGATCTTCATACCCCTTTTCGATCAAGGCTATGTCGCGCAGACGCAATTGGTCGTCGTCATGGCCCTGGATAAACATCTTGCCGATGTCGTCCACCGTTTTGAAACGATCGTTCACCGTCACTCGGATGCGGTTGTCCCCGTTATCATAGTAACCGCTATAGGTTGTCTCGTTTTGTCCGTTCAAGGTAGCCAGGACTTCGGCCGGTTTCACGCCAAGGTTGGCCATGCGGTCCTGCAACAGGGAGATATTGATACATTCGGAACGTTCCCCATATATATCCACCCGGTCCACTCCTTCTATTTCGACTACTTCCCGTTTGATCAGTTCGGCATAATCAGCCATCTCCCGATCGGACAGTCCATCGCCCGTCAGTGCGTAGAACATGCCGAACACCTTGCCGAAATCGTCTTGTACGATCGGTGTATTAGCTCCGGAAGGAAGTAAGGCGGAGGCATCGTTGACTTTCCGCCTGAGAAGGTCCCAATGTTGCTCCACGTCATCGTCCTTGACGGTGGTCAACAATTCGACCTGAATCAAGGACAGATCATTGAACGAATAGCTTTCGACATTATCGACATTGTCCATCTTACGGATACTTTTTTCGAGCACATCCGTCACTTCCAACTCCACCTGATGGGCCGATGCACCCGGATAGGTAGTTGCCACCATTGCCAGCTTTACCTTGATCTCCGGATCTTCCAGCTTACTCATTTGATAGCAGGCCAAAGCTCCGCCCGCCAACAAAACCGCAACCAGAAAATAGACCAGGTTCCGGTTCTGAAATCCCCATTTGCTTATATCCATCACAACAATCCTCCTACATTCGTTTTAGAACCGGTGGCCAAAGGCCGGACATTTTCTCCATCTTCAATATGATGCACGCCGGAGGCAACCACGATTTCACCGGCATGCAGCGTATCGGAAACAACCATCGCACGTCCGTCGGACAACAGGCGCAGAACCGTCACCTCGCAGCTATGGACTTTCCCCGCAGACGGATCATAGACAAACACGTACGTTTTACCATCCTTTTGCAGAAGTGCCCCGCCCGGAACGGAAACCGGCTGCGAATCGCCCTCATTGCAATAGATCGTGACCATCGTATTCATTCCCGGCGAAGGGAGCGGCAACTTGCCGGGAACCATTTGCAGGCGCATCGTGTACAGCTGGTTCGCATTGGCTTTCGGAGTGACGCTGATCAATTTCAAAGGATAGTTTTCTCCCGGATAGAGGTCGAACGTGCAGTGGTAGCCATCGAACCGGTCCCGCCGGATATAGTCGGCTGCCGGAAGATTGATTTCCACCTCCGGAATGCCGGCGCTGACCATCGAGATCACGGGCATACCTGCTCCGATCGTTTCATGTGCATCGAACAGCTTTTTCTGTATGAAACCACAGAATGGAGCATACAGCCGAGTATATTCCAACTGGTCTTTATGATGCTGATATTTTGCAGTGATCTGTTTCAGGCCGTACACGGCTTTATCGTTGGCATTAGGCGTGGTCCCGTTTTCTTTATAAAGAGCCATGACACGTTCGGCTTCCGCCTTGATCTGCTTGTATTCGGCCTCCGTAGCATCCAGTTGCACCCGATAATCTGCCGGATCCAATTCGGCCAGCAGTTGTCCTTCCCTCACGCGGGCGCCGTCTTCCACATATATTTTACGGATTGTCCCGCTCACACGGAAAGCCAGGCTGATATCCTGCGCAGCTTTCACTTTTCCTGGGAACTGGAGGGCAGTCTGACTGCTGGCGGAAACGACCGTATCGATCTTGACTGTCTGAGTATCCTTTGTCCCCTTCTCCGAACGGGCACAAGACATAAATAGAATCAAGGATATACCTGCTAAAATGAAATAAATTCGTTTCATAATTTAAGTGTATTTATTTAAAGACAAAATTATCCCGACAGAGCAACCTCGGAAAGGTCAATATGAATAATAAATTGTTCCATTTGTATATTTTCCTCAAAAAGAAGATATAAATATTCTGCGATTTGTATTTTCTTTACCGAAAATTCTTAACTTGATAAAAGAATGTCACCTAAAGAATACCGTAAGTAGCTTTTGGAATTGTTAAAATGCCCAAAACATGTCGTCATACATTTGAAAGCAAAAAGCCAGTTTTAGTATAGTTGTTCCACTGCTCCACAAGAACTATAGAATATTTTATGTACTTTTGTCTCAGAATATAAAAAAACTAAATAACTCAAATTAATCAACATGAAACGCTTAATGGCTAATCATAAACAGAAAAAAGCGATCCTGATCGCTCTTGCTGCGCCATTGATGTTTTCTCCTGCCCCTTTAATGGCTGTGACCGGAACCTCCGAGCCTGTAGTAGCTATCGCCCGGCAGGCGCAAACGATCGTCAGTGTGCAGCAGATCAACCCGACTACGGTCGATGTTGTGTTCTCCAACAATCAACGGATGACATTCGATTTCTATGGAGATAATATTTTCCGTATGTTCCAGGACAACAACGGTGGTATCCTTCGTGATCCGGAGGCAAAACCAGAGGCCCGGATTCTCGTAGATACCCCCCGTCGCCCAGTTTCCAAACTGGACATTCAAGACGATAATGGGCAAGTGACCATCACGACCGGAAAAGTCAGACTCCAGTTGGACAAATCGACCGCCCTGCTGAAAGTCACCAATCTCACCACAAACAAAATCGTTTTCGAAGAGACGAAACCCGTGGTTTACGAAAAAGGAGAAACGATCCTAACGCTGAAAGAGAACCCTGATGAATATTTCTACGGCGGCGGTGTGCAGAACGGACGCTTTTCACATAAGGGAAAAGCTATAGCCATCGAAAACCAGAACAGCTGGACCGATGGCGGCGTGGCTTCTCCCACTCCTTTTTATTGGTCCACAAACGGCTACGGCTTTATGTGGTACACTTTCAAACAGGGGAAATATGATTTCGGCGCCACAGAAAAGAATACGGTAAAACTATCCCACGATACAGACTATCTGGATGTTTTCTATATGATCAATGATAGCCCGGTCGCCCTATTGAACGACTTTTACCAACTGACCGGTAACCCAATACTGCTGCCCAAGTTCGGATTCTATCAGGGACACTTGAACGCTTACAACCGCGACTATTGGGTAGAAGGCGAAAAGGGTATCCTTTTCGAAGACGGCAAGCGCTACAAGGAAAGCCAAAAAAATAATGGAGGTATCAAGGAATCGCTGAATGGAGAAAAGAACAACTACCAGTTCTCTGCTCGCGCCGTGATCGACCGCTACAAGAACCACGATATGCCGTTAGGTTGGTTGCTGCCGAACGACGGTTACGGAGCCGGCTACGGACAGACCGAAACATTGGACGGTAATATCCAAAACTTAAAGAGCCTCACCGATTACGCTCATAAGAACGGTGTCGAAATCGGTCTTTGGACACAATCCGACCTGCATCCGAAAGACAGCATCAGTGCCTTGCTGCAACGCGACATTGTAAAGGAGGTACGAGATGCCGGTGTACGAGTCCTGAAAACAGACGTGGCATGGGTCGGTTGGGGCTACTCGTTCGGTCTGAACGGTGTGGCTGATGTCGGACATATCATGCCGTATTACGGAAACGACGCACGTCCGTTCATCATCTCTCTCGACGGTTGGGCCGGCACGCAGCGTTATGCCGGAGTCTGGTCGGGCGACCAGACAGGCGGACAATGGGAATATATCCGTTTCCACATCCCGACTTATATCGGCTCCGGGCTTTCCGGACAACCGAACATCACATCCGACATGGACGGTATTTTCGGTGGCAAGAACCTCGTGATGAATACCCGCGACTTCCAGTGGAAGACCTGGACGCCGATGGAGCTGAACATGGACGGCTGGGGATCGAATGAGAAATATCCGCATGCCTTAGGCGAACCGGCAACTTCCATCAACCGCTGGTACCTGAAAATGAAATCCTGCCTGATGCCGTATGCTTACAGCATTGCCCGCGAAGCGGTAGACGGCAAGCCGATGATTCGCGCCATGTTCCTTGAAGATCCGAATCCTTACACCTTTGGTAAAGCTACACAATACCAGTTCATGTACGGGCCGTACTTCCTCATCGCGCCGATCTACCAAGAGACGCAAATGGATGACAAGGGAAATGACATCCGTGATGGTATCTACCTGCCTGAAGGCGAATGGTTCGACTATTTCACCGGTGAGAAATATACCGGCGGCTGCGTGGTCAACAACTTCGCTTCTCCACTTTGGAAACTTCCGGTATTCGTAAAAGCCGGTGCGATCATCCCGATGACGAACCCGAACAATAACGTAGGGGAAATCGACAAGAATTTGCGCATATATGAGCTTTACCCGTCCGGATATAGCGAGTTCGTCGAATATGACGATGATGGTATAACGCAGGCTTATCTGAACGGCAAAGGGACAACCACACGGATCGAAATCAAGAACAATGACCCATCAAAAGTCTCAATCACTATCCATCCGACAACAGGCGATTTTGACGGTTTCGTGAAAGACAAGGCAACCGAACTGCGTATCAATCTCTCGGAAATGCCGAAGAAGATCACCGCTAAAGTCGGTTCCTCCAAAGTGAAACTGGTAGCCGCCCGTTCGATGAACGAATACCAGAACGGTACGAATGTCTATTTCTACGATGTTGCCCCGAACCTGAACAAATTCGCCACCAAAGGAAGCGAATTCGAAAAGAAGACAATCACCAAGAACCCTCAGTTGTTAGTAAAACTAGCTCCGACAGACATCAGCATGAACGGAACGGTTATCATCATCGATGGTTACCAATTCGACACGCCCGACACCCACCGCGTTTCTACCGGTTCTTTGGCCGCGCCGATCGCACAGGTGACGGATGGGAACACGGAAGCTTACACACTAAAACCGACTTGGAATAAAGTTCCCGGCGCCGACTTCTATGAAATAGAATTTAACGGCATGCTTTATACGCAGATCAAGAATGCGGAACTGCTGTTCGACAACCTCTCAGCCGAAACAGACTATTCGTTCAAAATTCGCTCAGTCAACAAGGACGGTTATTCAGACTGGTCTACCTTCTCCGTCAAGACCAAATCCAACCCGCTGGAATTTGCTATCAAAGGCATCCGTGGAGAAGTGACAGCCGAAGAACAGGAAGGCTTTGAAATCTCCCGCTTGTTCGACTATGCCGAGTTAGGCGATATGTTCCACACGAAATACCGCAAGAACGCAATGCCGTTCGATATGATCATCGATCTACGCACCATCAACCAACTGGATAAGTTCCATTATCTGTCCCGCCAGGATGGAGGCAACGGAACGATCCTTGCCGGCGACGTGGCCTACAGCATGGATAAGGAAAACTGGACAGCGGTCGACTCGTTCCGCTGGGAACGTAATGGTGACATGAAAGTATTCACTTTCAAGGACCAACCGAAAGCCCGCTACATTAAATTGCATATTACGGAAGGTGTCGGCAACTACGCTTCCGGACGCGAATTATACGTATTCAAGGTTCCGGGCACGGAAAGCTATCTGCCAGGTGACATCAATAACGACAAAAAGATCGACACAAACGACTTGACCTCGTACATGAACTACACAGGGCTACGCCGTGGTGACAGCGATTTCGATTATGTCAGCGCAGGTGATATTAACCGGAACGGTCTGATCGATGCTTACGACATATCGGTCGTGGCAACCCAATTGGAGGACGGCATCGAGAATCCAGGTACGGACCGTGTAGCCGGAACGATCTTCCTTTCCACTCCGAAACAGACGTACAACGCCGGCGAAACAGTCGAAATCACTGTCAAAGGTGACAGTGTCAAAGCTGTCAACGCTTTGAGTTTCGCATTGCCTTACGACCAACAGGATTATGACTTTGTCGGCATCGAACCGGCAAACCTCGGTACGATGGAAAACCTGACATACGACCGCCTGCATACCAGCGGTCAAAAGGCGCTCTATCCTACTTTCGTCAATCTCGGAGACAAACAAGTGCTCGAAGGTTCTGAAGATCTCTTCACCATCAAGCTGAAAACGAAACGCAAAGTTACATTCAACCTGAAAGCAGTCGACGGCATCCTGGTTGATAAGAATCTGAATATGCAGAAGTTCTGAACAATGAATTTCTGATATAAACGAAAGCAGAAAGGCTTCGCCTACCGGACCATTCCGGGGTGAAGCCTTTTTCATTAAGATTATGAATGTTTTCTGCCCCACAGATGTTATCTTTGCAGAAAAAGCGATAGAACCATCGCATGACAAAGCAAACAAATACATTATGTACTCAGATAAAAAAAACATCCTGCAGCTCGTAGCCCTGCTCATCGAGCATAACATCAAGAAAATCGTTTTGTGTCCCGGCAGCCGCAATTCACCTATTGTACATACGATTGCCAATCACCCGTTCTTCTCCTGCTATCCGTTCGCGAATCGCCTCTCCGCGAATAATCCTTTTGTATGTCCGGCGATTCTCTTCGCTCTCGTCGAGCCAGTCCAGCAATTCCGAACGTTCCTCTTCCGTCACATTCCCCAGTTTTACCCGAATGATAATTGTAGCTAAACGATATGCCTTTTGTAAATCCATTTCATGTCCTTTTATATTAAGACACCGCAGAAGCAGGCAAAGGATGAATGAAACTTAAAAAAAAATAAATTTTAACAACACCTCGAGCAGTCTGCCTCGAAGGGCTGAGATGGTATCAGATTACCGCATACT
>ERZ772892.1263-NODE-1263-length-27541-cov-15.308484_pt1 | contig 27541 bp, 39 predicted proteins | sample MGYA00512126_ERZ772892 | MGnify/ENA primary metagenome ERZ772892 (study PRJEB29015, sample SAMEA2737697) | human gut metagenome | biome: human gut; feature: human-associated habitat; material: faeces | place: China | collected 2012 ... | reverse complement strand
ATGAAAGTTTTGATGTTGTTGCAATTGAAGCCCGATGGTGCAAGGACCATGACGACGAAATGAATGTCATCCCATGGACATACGCCACATCTATCCCGCATGAAAAGTTCATGATATACGAGGATGGCAAACCGTACTGTCAGGGAATTGTCTTCCAGAACGATGCGTTGAGAGAACCTGCAGCCGTGCCTAAAACAGTGGAAATTGAGCTGAGCAGGGAACAATTTGAAAAACTCAAAACTGTGAATGCTGGAGACAGAGTAAGATTTTACTGCAAAGAAATCAGAGAATGTTTTACTTTGTATAATGATTGAACCAGATGAGAATATAATTAGCCTATAACACTGTGCAAGTGCGCAGTACAAGTTAAAAGGTAAAATATAAAAGTATTATTCTATATAAAATATCTACTAAAGTAGATATAAGGAGGAAATTATGATTGAACTTCAGGGAAAATATAACAAATGTAAAGTATTCACCAACAATATAGACAACGAAACCATAAGCCAGCTTATTAATCTGCTCAATCAGGAATTCGTAAAAGACAACCAGATCCGTATTATGCCGGACACTCATGCCGGAAAAGGCTGTGTAATTGGTACAACAATAACCATTACTGATAAAATTGTACCAAATCTTGTTGGCGTGGATATTGGCTGTGGAATGCTGGCCATCAAATTAAAAGATAAAAACATTGATCTGCCAAATCTTGACAGTGTAATTCGCAGATATGTCCCATCTGGATTCAATATTCACGATTCGGCAATTGCAGACTCTCATGCTGCAGATATAATAGCACCGGTTGATGTGGATAAAGCATACAAATCTCTCGGAACGCTTGGCGGAGGGAATCATTTTATTGAAGTGGATATAGACAAAGATGGTAACTACTGGCTCGTAATTCATACAGGTTCGAGACATCTCGGTATAGAAGTCTGCGACTATTACCAAAATCTTGCCTATGAAAATCTTAAACTAAAAGAGCATAATGGCAAGACTTTAAATGAGCTGACAAAGGAATTGGTCAGAACATATACAAATGCAGGCAGACAAAAAGAAATAAGCAATGCGCTTGCAAAACTAAGGACTAACTATAAGGAAACTCACATTTCAATTCCTTTTGAACTTGCATACCTTGAGGGACAAGCAATGGATAACTATCTTCATGACATGAAGCTTACGCAGGAACATGCAAGAATAAATCGTGAAACTATTGCATCGCAAATAATAAAGCATGCAAAACTGACACCAATTGAAAGTTTCGACACTATTCATAACTACATAGACACTGACAATATGATTTTGCGTAAAGGATCTATTTCTGCACAAGCTGGTGAAAGGGTTATCATACCACTAAACATGCGTGATGGTTCTCTTATCTGTACCGGAAAAGGTAATCCTGACTGGAATTACTCTGCCCCTCATGGAGCAGGAAGAATACTCTCACGAAGCAAAGCTAAAGATACGGTTTCAATGGATGCTTATAAAGAATCCATGAAAGGTATATATACCACATCAGTAAACACAGGAACTATTGATGAGAGCCCGTTCGCATACAAGCCTGCGGAAGAGATTATAGAAAATATCAAAGATACAGTGGAAATAATTGATGCTATTAAACCTATATACAATTTTAAGGCATCAGAAAACGCATAACATACAAAATATGTGCTTACATAACAAACTGCACCATATGAGAAACACAGACATACGAAATGTTAATATAAGGAAATATTATGTTTAAAAATACTATCAGTTCAATACTTAACGAAAATGCAAATACTAACAACAGAAAGAAAATAATAAGACAATACTGCCTATGGAGCGGCGCACTGTATCTTGTAGGAGGACTTCTGGCCGGTACTGCTGCTGCTTGGATTATATCCTACATGAATCATGTCCACAAAAACATAAACCAATATGTTCAAAGCAATGGTTCAACCGGCATTGTTTTGGCAATGGCAGTGTTCTTTCTCATGGTATGCTGCCTGCTGCTTGTTACCCTAACAGCGTTTGCACGTGTAACTGTAAGGTTATGCGCGTTCGTAAAGCCTTCAAAATTCAGATGCGTAAAACTGACTATTACAGGAAAAGCAGTAAAAGTCTGTCTGTCTGAAAAACAAACGAAATTGGAGGCGAAATAAAAATCAAAGCGAAACTTAATTTATATTTCAATGAAAAAGTCGTAAAAGGAGAAATTTAAGATGGGAATGAGCGACAACATGCTTGCCTGCATCAGGGCGATAGCGGAAAACAGAATACAGGATGCAAAGCAGTATGCAATATGCTGCTGCGTTGAGGACAGCACAAAGAAAAATGAAGGTAAGGTTCAATACTACAAGAAACTGCTTGAAAACGGTTCAGACAATGTTATGGAAGTACCTATGAATATCAAGGGACTTGTTAAGATGATTGATGTTTCAGACTTCAACGAAAACAGATATTATCTTGGCAGGCAGCAGGCAGACGTCTTTACCAGAATAATAAGGGCAGTAAACACCACGACAAAACTCCTTGAATATGGAATTCCATATACAAACAGCACTCTTCTATCAGGAATACCCGGCACCGGAAAAACAGAATTTGCAAAATATACTGCATACAAACTTGGACTGCCTTATGTGTATCTGAATTTCTCGTACCTTATTGACTCATATATGGGAAAAACTTCGCAGAATATCCAGCGTGTATTCGATTTTTGCAAGGGCATGAAATGTGTGCTTATGCTTGATGAGATTGACTGTATAGGCCTTGCGCGTAAAGGTGGCGGCGGGGCAGATGGCGAAATCGCCCGCATCACCATTTCTCTTATGCAGGCGCTTGACGACCTTGTAGACGGACAGATTGTAATTGCTGCAACAAACAGGGCGGATCTGCTCGATAAGGCGCTGCTCAGGCGATTCCAAAGTGTAACAGACTTCGTCCCGTATGAGGCAGACGAACGTCTGATGATGATTGAAACCTACATGAACAGTGTAAATCCGGCATTTTTAACGGACGAGCTCAGAAAGTATGCCAATGAACCGCATACTCAAGCAGAAATTGTTAAATATCTCATCAAAGAAATTATCAAGAAGGTTAATGAGGAAAGCGAGAATGTAAATGATTAAAGTAGATCAATACACCTGCGGACAGTACGTATTTTTCAACTTACATAACGGCGAAAATGAAAACGAGCTTAAAAATATGCTTAAAAGTTATAAGTTGAGTAAACTAGCTGACCGAATAGTATTCTTTAATGCTTATGATGATGCCGCCGGAAAAATCTGGCCACAGCTTTGCCTCGAATTAACTGATACTGAAGAAATATACGATTACGATTATAACGACAATCTTCAGTACAGTGGACTCGAAGAACACATATGCTATCTGTCAATACCCTTTTCTCCTGTAACGGGAGAAAGGATTGAGTTTGAGACTGTCAGCAATTATAATATAGACTCGGGCAGAATTAAGACAATAATCGCTGAAAGAGATGCAGTGCCAAAGAGACGGTCTAACAAAAATCTCAACAAAATCACAAAACTCAATGAAGAAATTGACAAACTGACAAAAGGAATTGCTGATATAATTTATGCGGAATACGAAATTTATGACGAAAGCTCCGTCGGCTGTGCTGCGATGATAATTGAAAATCTGATAAGAGAGGAAATACTGTAAAGGACTCGAATTCGATGCCTTTAAAAATAAAAAAGGAAGACAAAAATGAATCTAATCGCTGGTAGCTTACACAGACCAGCGGTTAGATTCTTTGCTCATATAACAATATAAAATTCGTTATCATATTCTGAAGTAACACCAACACTCGATCCAACCTTATCCACATTTGCAACAATTCTAATTCCTTTAGGTGCATATATCTCTGCCCATGTTGAGAACAGGTCGTGATGCTCAGCGTCAATAAGACAATCGGCAACTAATGGATATAATTGCGCTGTAATATCCATTGCACAAGTACTTTTGTTCACCAAACAAATTAATCACAATTGTATTCATTTTTGTTCTGCTTATCTTCTACATCTCACATTTCCACCAGCATCTATATCACCTGATACGTTACCACAATTTACTGAGCCACCTGCAGCTATATCTCCTTTGACATCTCCACTGACTTCACAACTACCACCGCAATCAATACTTCCTGAATTGCCGTGAACTTCTACTGATCCACCACAATCAATTTTGTTTACATCTCCTTCGGATGGTTACTTTAATATCACCACTATTACACTCTTGAATTGTTTTACCATCTACACTGACTACTCCCACAGGCAAGCCTGTGGGGTTCTTACTGCCAAGTTTAGCCTGTAATCGTACACCATATGAATATTTCCATAGGCTTTGGAATACAGATATAAGTCTGTTTGAGTAAGAACTTCTATTACCAAGCAGCCCGGCGGCCACATTATTATGTAAAGAAAGCTAGTTGTGTTTCGGTAAATTTCTGCCTTTCGGCAAGGAAGTGTAGTCAGTCTCCCCCTAATATGTTTTAGTTATGCTATTTTAATTCCGCTGTTTAATACCTTGATTTTGTTTGTTTTAATCCATTTAATTAAATCCTTTTCCATGCTGTAACATTTGTCAAATTTAGCTGCACATTTATTTTTGTCTATATCGCTGGTTCTGAAATTGTAACAGTACAGTAAGAACGATGAGTACCAGTCTCTCTGTACCAGTGTTCCATCTGTAAGTTTGTACATCCTGTCAGACAGCTTCTTTTTGATGTAATCATCTGCTGTGTGGTCATACTGGCTTGCTCTGTAATTATTTGGCACTTCTATGTAAGTGCCGCCGGATGTCTTGAATCTGTTTTCCACAGCGATCTGAAACCCGCCCGGGCATCTGTTCTTTATTGATTTACCAAAGCGTTTCTTTTTGTTGATTTTGCCTTTGCTATTAACTGTAGTCTTACTGGTTTGTTTCATAAGCTTGGCAGCATTTTTAGGCTCCGTTATGAAAACATCCCCAATGCTCCGCAGGCGGTTTGCATCCTCATTTATAGCAAGACGTCTGTTAGTGGCATTTATACGGCAGAGTTCTGCATGTTTTGCCTTCAGCTTTTTATAGTGATTGGAATAATTCCAAGTCTTTTTACCCTTTTTGACGGTACCATTATCATTATAATTCTGTGGATTAGTGGCACGTCTGCTCCTGTCCATGGCACGGTAATAGAGTCTTTCAAGTCTCTCAGATGTCTGTATGCTGTTGCCACGTTCTGAAAGGTTTTTAAGTCCCGTCTCTGTATCAGAAGTGTAGGCTACAGTCTGTGCGCCGATATCAGCGCCGATAATTCCCCTGCCGTATTTATGCCGGGGATTGCCAAATCTGTCATATTTAGGCTTTGCCCTGCCCTCAATGGTAAGATGCAGATACACCCTGTACTTCCCACGGATAAGTTTTGGTACCAGAGTTGCATAACATGGTCTGTAAGTGCTTATGCAGCATGCTTCTTCCAAAAGAGTCTGGACGGCTTTACGATCCCTAGTCTCAGGTGCAGCAAGATAATCCAAAACAGCATTTATTTCATCAGTCTGGAACCTGTCTTTAATCTGTATTCCGAATACAAATTTGCCGAGTTTAAACTGCAACTGATTATTCTTTACAGACATTGGAATGCCACGATTAATCTGTTTTGTCCTGATACATGGCAAATCTCCATATTTCGAGAAATGAAGTGTTTTACCATTACTGTATAAGCATTTTTCAACACCATGCCATACATCTTCAGCTTTGGTAAGAGCGAATACTGCATTTATGTCATACTTTTTGCCAATAGGTATCATGGACCTGCGACAGTAATCCCATGTGACGTTATACTGTTTCTGCATTTCATTGAGCTGGTTAGCAAACATTTTGCGTTTCTGCTTATCTTTAGTAGAGCCATACAGCTTAAGCAGCCCGCGGTACCTTTTGGTGCGCATGAGCTGGTCATAATTCTTTTTCATAAGACCAACAAGTTCATTACCGGCCTTTCTGATTCTGTCAGAAAGTTTTACTACTTTTTGTATATCAGAACAGGACATATCGGTTTCAGCAACCAGGATATGTCTGTCAGACAGTTTATGAAATTGTTTTAAAAACTTATCAAACTCTTCATCAGTTGTCATTTTTCTGTTCCTCAATATATTTAATCACTGTGTCTTCGCTTATATGTCCAACTGTCGAAATGAAGTATCCTCTTGACCATAAAACACCACATCTTGCATAGAATTGTTTTAATTGTGGAAATGCCTTAAATAGCTCAATAGCACTGATGCTTTTTAAAGTTCTTACAACATCACATGGAGCGACTGTTTGTGGAACGTCTATAAAAATATGTATATGGTCAGGCATCACCTCAAGTGCCTTAATGTGATAATTATAATCATCACAGATTTTCTGTAATATCTGTTTCAATATCTCCTCTACATTGCCTTTTAATACCGAAAATCTAAATTTCGGACACCAGATGATGTGATACTGTATCAGATATTTACAATGTGAAGTACTATGATATTGTTCGTTATTATTCATGGCATTAATAAATAATCCTATCTTCTTGAATTTGAGCATCCTTATATGCTTTGTCGTAATTATCTAATGAATAGCATCCAAATCCATCAAAACATTTGAAAATTTCGTTTGTATCTTCTCTTTTCGCAAATATAGTAGCTGGATATCCTAATTCTACTTTCAAAATTATACATTTAACAGGTTTCTTTATATTTCTATCTGCATAATAAAACTCTGTTCCACTTATTAATGAAATTCTATTTTGTTCTATTTCTTTTAAAATTTCTTTTATATTACTCATCATCATTTTCTCCAAGTTGATATTTTTCCTTGATACCCCTGCGCATTAAATCAAGAAAAGTAATTGTTTTGCCTTCTTCAACAGAGTATATGCGAGCAAGGTTTTCAAGTTCTATTTTCCATTCCAATGGAATAGATATGTTTATTTGTACGTTATTTGATTTAGGTCTGCCCATTTGAATTAAGTCCTTCCTGTTTATACATATACTATATATCCAATCTATGTATAAATCAAGCAAAAAAAACGTGGCTTTCATCCCACAGGCAAGCCTGTGGGTTTCCTCGCTGAAAGTTTTATAACCTTTCCATTGCTGATAACAACATTAGTTCCTGAACATATGATTGTTTTACCATTAATAGTTATTCTGTTCATTTTTATCTCCTTAATTTTCACAAGAAACTGTCGCTTAATAATTGTATTCGTATTCAGATTTTGTTTCAATATCTGCATCTTTTATAGTCATTTTATACCAATATTGAACTGGTCTTTGTATGACAATTCCGCTCATATAAATATTTTTATCTGTTAATCAAATCTAAGTGTGCATTCAATTCGGTGTACAGCATAGGATTGTCGTATAAAAAGTCTTTCACTGTGTAGCCAATTTCAATCAGTTCTTTAGAATTAGACCTTCTTCTTTTATAAGCACATGATACAGCTCCTAAAATATCCTCATAACGTTCTCTTAAAGAACCATTATATCCATGAATGGATGGATGGTTATAATCAGATATATCCACTACATAGAATGGTATATCTCCCAATTTAACATTTTTACCATATTCTCTAATGTACTTAATAGCTGAGTGTAAATTATCTATCCAAACAATAGGCGTCTCACAAAAATCATATTTACAAACAACAATTCGAATTGCAGGATTATATTCGTCTCTTTCCATCTGTACAATCGAATTGATGTGATATTGAATATCACTGGCATGTCCTACATGTAATCCCCAATTGCACACTTTATAACCAAGTTTACAAGATTCTATGCATAATTTATCTGCTTTAATCTGTATACCATCAGGATTATGTCTAATGACGTGTTTACAAAACATATCCGTTAGATTCATATTCAGTAAATCTTCTGAAATATCATTATTGACTTTAATATTCAAATCATCCATATTTTTATATTCCTTTCTAAAAACGCCCTTCCCTTTTTCTGTAAATAAAAAAGGAAGGTGTGATCTCTGCATACTTATCTTACCCTTATTACGACATTGAATAACCCAGAAATATATATTTCCGGCATATTTCGCATTAATATTCTTTTTGCATATTCATTATCTTTGTTTTTATCAATTATGGCCCTAATCCATCTCGAATTCTGCAGATCAGTTATATTAAAGCTATTACCTGTTAGCAAATGCATAAAGTCTTCAACAAGACTGACATGCCACTCAGCGTCTGTAATATAAGTTTTCACGTAAGTATCTAGGCTCTCTTGTATTTGTGCCCTTGTTATTTGTTCCATATGCTCATCCTCCATAAAATTTGCTATTCTGTTGTTTTTAACACCGGAAAATAGTATGCAGATATAATGCCTGCATACTTGTGTCGATACAGATAAATTCACCGGTAATACCATTAATTATTTTTTGCTTCTCAATGTTTACAACAAAATTACAATTTTTCTTCCACAAATTGGACAATAACCAATATTTATCTTTTTCTTAAAAGCATCTTCGCCAAAATCATATCCACAACAAAGCGTTACTCCATCAGTCATAATTGTTCCATTTTGCCAAATTGCTAATGTTTTTTCTTTGTCGTCTAAGATTGTTCTTGCCATTTCTGTATCAAAATTTGAAACCTTTAATATCTCTTCAACGCAATCTGTAGGATAAGAAGGATATCCTGCAGCGAATTTTTCTATTTGACTTTTTGTCACATTATTACCTCCAAGACCTTATTTTTATCCGTATGAAATTACAGACAATTACTCTTCATCTATATCATCAAGCAGCTCATCAAATAGTCTATAATATCTTAATTCTCTGTTCTTTGATCGCTTTATGTATGACGGATGATAAATAGATATTATATTAATATTATTCCATTTCACGACTTGTAAACTATTTTCTTTAGGTTTGCATATATTGATATTGAAATTAGTTTGAAATGACTCTCTAACAATATTTCCTAACAATATAATAAGTTTAGGAGCTATATTATTTATTTCATCTGTTAGTTTTTCAAAACATGCACTAATTTCTTTATCGTTAGGATATCGGAGTCTTTTTTCAAAATCAATAGGGGCACATTTTACCAAATTAGTTCTATAAACGGACATACAATGTTTTTGAGCAATATTTTCAAAAGTATCTATAATTTTCCCACTTCGGGTTCTGCTATCAAGAGGTATCTCATCTTCATATTTCTTAATTCGAGCTGACAGACCAATAATCATAATATCTGCATTATTTTGAAAATCTAATAATATTTTTTGGTTTAGACACTCCTGACATTTATTACACTCTATCACCCTTCTATTCATTAAGAATTTTCCTCACAATCTTTCCAGTCTCTTTACTTTTTCTTATTTTCTTTTTTATATATAATATTCCAAATACGAAATTTGTCCAAACAAAATAAGGTATATGTTAACAACAATTAATATCAGCGTTACCAAATTTTCATTGCAAAAAAAGAGAATTCACTACAGATCCTTTTTTTTGGTCATTCTGTTGTCGGCAGTACCGGAAAATAGTATGCAGATATAATTCCTATATACTTGTGTCGATATAGCACTAAATTCACAAGCTGAATATCCTCAGCAGTCAGCGAAAACGGTTCAGTTGTGATTTTTTGGCACACACTATCAATATATTCCTTATCTGAATAAAAGATAATTCGCCAGTATTCCTTGCATCCGACAGTCGCGGCACGTTTGCGACTCTGCGCATTATATGCATTAACATCAGCAATGATGGATTTAATCCATTTTACGATTTTTTGCTTATCTGCAATATCCATGTTAACAATATCTGCTGACGATTTAACTGGGTAGTACATTTTGTACATTCTTGAATTGAACATTTAATTTTCCTCCTTAATCAGTATATAAGCTTCCATCTGCATTATATCGTGGGCACATAAAGCTACGGTTGTAGAAATAATGAACTCCGGTATCTTTGTCTCTTACTTCATTCGCGTACAGTGGACTTGCGGCACCAAGATCTTCGAGAGTATATTCCTCGCTGGCATTAACCGTTGCATCAGAATTCCAGCTACCGTATCCGCCAATAAACGTTCCAGTTAAAAATGTTACTGCTACTAAAAAATCATCACCATTCATTTTTATTAATAGCTTCTTCAATACATTCGGCTATTACATCATTAGAGTCTTTTATATACGCAATGTGCCAACCATCTCCATAAAAATTCACAACGTCAAAATACTCATCCGTGTCGTGTTTCCCAAAACAAAATACTTTCGGATGAGGTATCTCTAACAATTCAAATCCTGATATATCATATCCATCGTTAGCAATCCGTTCTGCAACTGCTTCAAAATCAGTATTTGGAACGTCTTCGTCCCAACTTTCCAAGTGAATATGATCTTCTGCTACTTCACTGACATCGCACATATGAAAATTGTCGCCAAATCCCATAATTTTTCGAACTTCTTCTATGCTACTCATTATTTATCCTTTCTAGCTCTAAAGGCCTTTCCTTTTGGTTTCTTTTGGATGTCCCCTTGTTTTGGAATTCTGTCACTCTTCATGAGTTTTTCGTACAGCATTGGAACCAATACTCAGAAATTAGGTTTCTGTTTCACAAACCTCCACTCCCATGTGGTGCAGCGGCTCCTATGGATAGGGTGTTCTACACTTATTATAAATATGGATTCCGTAATAAGAGACTAATATATTTTCAAATGAGTACCAAAAATCATATATCAATAATTTCACACAAAAAGTATTCATGAAAAATACCTATTTTTTGGACAAATAAGAATTTGTACATATTATATAAGGAGAAATATGAGAATGCAGGAGAAACAATATGAGAAAAATTAAAGTGATGTTTTCAAAAGCGGACAAAGAATTGGCAGAAAAGCTCCGTTGTAGGCATGAAAAAATATCAGACAGATACCTTGACTTAGCTATCTTCTTCAGAATAATAGCCGGGATAGCTCTCAGCGCTATGTTTGCTTTTATAGCTGGCGCAGCGATCAAAAGTTCACTATATTATGTTGCCGTTGCTGGGATAAGCCTTATGTCTGCAATAGCACTGTTCCTGATAAGCGTTATTTTTCAAATGATACATGACAATCATTTTGTAAACGCCCTGCGCTACCAGTTTATGCTCGAACGCATGCAGGAAATATTAAAATATGGAAACAGTCTTGAACTTTCAGTCAGTAAAACCTGTCCTAATACAGTAATATACAATCTGCCTGACTGTAGAGCCCGCCGTATTGAAGCCATTAATAATATTCCGGCAGATGGTAATGTCATCATAACAGTCAAAGAAGATGTAGATGCAAAAAACCGGATCTCGCTGGACTGGTACGTAAAAATAGTATAAGAAAGGATAACAATATGAGAAAATCGTCAGCAAATATGTGGCATGCAGCACTTCTGCTGCTTATATTTTCAATGATAAACCTTGCCGCAATACCATTTTCGTTTGCAGTAATCGGACAGGTAGCACCGGCACTAAGTTTTTTATCAGCAGCATGTGCAGCAGGAATTGTAATCAGAGCGATAAAAAAGGAAGAAAAATATTATGAATAAGACAAAAAAGACAGCAGTATTTGTTCTGCTAACAATCCTTTTAATGTTTTCCCTTGCAGGATGCACAAAACCGGCAGAGGTTGAAAGCACTGAGGACTCAACCGTACAGGTTAAAATTGTAGATGAATATTATCGCGATTCATACATGACCTCAATACATAACGTCAAATCCTTCAGGTACACGCCATGTCTGACCGTTTATCACATTTTGGTTGAATATAATGGCAAACAATATTGTCTGACAGATAAGGAGTCATATGAACTGTATCATGACAAGATTGGAGAAACAGCAGATGCACTGCTAAGAACAACGAAATGGGATAATGGCAATGTTTCATACGACATTGTGGGACTTGCAAAATAAGAAAGGGAAAATCAATGAATAAGACAAAATTAACAGATATACAGAAAATCAACCTGAAAAACAATATTGATGTGTATTCTCTTGCTCAAAAAAGAAAAAACAAACAAGTCTCCATGCGCTTAATAGCTAAGGCCACCGGCTGTTCATCATCAGACTATAATGATTATGAGCATGAGAAAAACCATTCAATAAACATGTATACAAAAAAGCCATGAAGCATCTGGACAGTATTGGATAAGGAGACACAAAGATGGCAAAGACATTTGCAGAGAAAGAATTTGAAGCAATGAGGCTGTGGGCAATTGAACACAAGCTTGTGGATGAGTTTGACAACGAAATATTGGAAAAACTTACTGTGGACATGAGCAATAAGAATATCGACGGCATGGCTGCATCATTTGGATATTTTGTACTAGAACATTCTGACGGCGGATATTTATAAGGAGGCAATAATGATTAATATTAATGATATTAAAATCAATCAAAAAGTGTGGTTCAAAGAGTCTTGGACAGAAAGAATTGTATGTGGATTTGTAAACGAGATAACAAAACGCTCAGACAATGAAGACTACATAATAGAAATCAAAGGAAAGTCATACTCGGAGGACAGCTTTATTGGTACTACCCACCAGTCACCAGACAATCTATTTACAACAAAAGAGGAAGCGATTGCCGCTGCTAAAAAAGCAAATCAGAAAAGGGTTGATAATTATAAGGCTGAAATCGCTAATATTGCTTCTTTAGTAGCATTTCCTCTCTCTCATCCATTTGGCGCAGAGGAATATACAGACTATGAAGCAATAAGGGCATACAAAGAACGGGCAAAAGAACTGGGATTTAAAATACCGGATTAAGGAGCAAAAAAAATGATGAATTTAAGTTTTGTAGCAATTGGTATTATATCCGGATTAATTTTAACATTTTTTGTCGGAGTAGGGTGTTATAAATCTTATTATAATGGCACCTCTGACCGTTGGATCGACCATTGGATTCCCCAAACAATTATTTCTGGATTGATAATTATTTCTATAACAGCTTGTATGGGAAAAATTGATGATACCAATATGCGTATAGAAAAATCAATTAAGAACACAATTACTGCTAATTATGATAATGTACTCAATTATCATAATGAAAAAGATAATAAAAGTTTTGTTTCAGGTGATGTAAAATATACCTTCGATTACGACAATAAAAAAAAGACATTAATAATATTTAATGGTTCATCTGTTAACGCAACATTTGTTAATGGTGTCGAACAGAAAAACAACAAATAAAGAACGTACTAAAGAACTGGGATTTAAGGTACCAGATTAAAAAGAAATCAGAGCAATAAAGGAGGAATACGATGGGAATTTACACGATAATAAGCCTTGCAATAGGATTTATTATAATATTATTTTTCGGCTGGATGATGTATGTGCACTATACAAATGACGACTTAGAACATTGGGTTCCGCCAACATTGATAGTCGGAATGCTTATAATAATGTTGTTTGGAAGCATTGGATATGGTGCCGACAAGAGCGAAAAACTTCATGGAGAAATTAAAAATACGATAATATCCAATTACGACGATGTGACTAATTACCATGATAATGATCGACAGAGCTTCGTGTCAGGCGGAATAAGGTACACTTTCGATTATAACAAGAGTCAAAAGACACTAACGGTATTTAACAACATATCAGTTGTTGACGCAATATTCATTGATGGTGTCAAACAGAAAAGCAGCAAATAATTTATATTAAGACACTCCCCTGCTGCAATATTTATATAGAAGACGATAAAATGGCACAGCTTCTATCATACTTATAATGTAAAATTGTTCATTTCTTTTGGACAAACGGATAATCGTACATATTATATATGTAGAAATAGATACAGGGGGAAATATCATGACAGTAGGCGAAGTAAAAAACATGTTCACGGACCAGTATGCAGACGTTGAGTATTACAAAAAACATGTCTGAAGAAGTACATCAAATTGATTTCAATTTAGAGCATTGCACAGGTGTGGATGCTAACGAAATCAATGATGATATGGAAGCAATAGCATATCAGCTTGAATTGCTGCCGACTCGAAAATTGGCATGATGATAATGCGAAAATATTATACAGCCTATTGCAAAAAATTAATTAATGTCTACTAAAATAAAGACGTAGATCAGACGAGGATATGTATGATAAGACAGTGCTTGCAAACAGTGAGTACGGAGATAAGGATGCAAAAGTACTATGTATTTTGCTGTAAAAAAAATGGATGACAGGAAGCACTTATGGATAAAAATACTATAGCTTGCTGCGCCAACTGCAAACATTGTCTGGAATATCCGCGTGGCAACAGATATGGCGACATTGACTATATGTGCGCGATTAATGGATATTTCATGCACAGTATCAACAAAGATATCTCAAAGATTAAGCATTTTACTCCCGGCGGCAGAGAGCTTGAGTGCAGATATGAAAGGAAGAAAACAATATGATAAGTAGCGGCATAATCGTAATAAGCGGCATTGTAATAGTATTAGCAGTCACAGTCTTTTTTGGCTTTATTTTTTACTCCATGTACAACAACTTGACTATTAAACATTGGCTTCCACAGACAATTATTGTGGGAATAACCATTACTTCATTAGCAGTCTGTGCAGGAATAATTGATAATAACAACAGTAAAATGGAAAAATCAATTGAAAACACAATTGCTTCAAATTATGATAATGTCCTTGATTATCATAATTATAAAGACAATAAAACTTTTGTTTCGGGTGATTCAAGGTACACATTTTATTATGATAAAAGGACTAAAACTCTGATAATACTTAAAGGCTCAAATATAGACGCGGTATTCGTTGACGGCGTGAAGCAGAATGATCAAAAAACATCAGATAAGACTGATAAAAAGAAAGACTGTATATCATATAAAACAGATGATGCAGATAAGACAGATACAGATAAAACTGACAGCAATTCAGACACCACCAGCAACTCATCTTCCACTGTTCCTTCCACTGCAGTCAGCTTGCAGCAGAAAATACAGGACAAGATCCAGTCCAGATACAGTGATGCTGTCATAACAGGATTCGATACAATCAAGATGTCCGGAACATTCAGCTGTGATAATGTGCAGTATAATTTCCAATGGAAGGATGACATGCTGGAAGTGATTAATGCTGATGATGCTGACGATGTTACATATTATAAGATTGCACAATAATTGTATCAAGGCACTGCTTTTCTGCGGTGAATAATTGTAATCAAAATGCCTACTGGTGTAGGCTATTGAGGTTGTTAAGCAAATGTCTACTTGTGTGGATACAAGCAACCTCTTAAGTAGAAACAGGTTGGAGCTGTGAATGAAATGTCTACTAGAAGTAGATGGGTTGCAGAATTCAAAATCGAGAAGAAATATGGTGTAAAGGATGTTCTGATAATAAGCTATCAGTACATTGGGACAGAAAAGGAGGAATAATCATGCTGACACAATCAGAACGCGCACAGATATTCGCAATGAGATTGGCGCAGGCACTAAATGATGCAAAATTAACGGCATTCGACATCAGTGTTTCACCAATATATCTAAAAGGTGAAATATTACCGTCTCTCGACGAAATCATAAGAATAGCCAAAAAACTGGGTGTAACAGCGGAATGGCTCAGCGGATTAGACTATGTATATCAGAAAAAAGAGAACGAAAAAGAAAGTAGCAATGAGCTGATGACAAAATGCAGAATAATCATAAGACAGTTCGTTGATAATATCTCGGAGACAATTAATCAGTCAGATGCAGATACGTTAACTGCCGACGACATCAAACTGCTTGAGCTTATAACTGCCTGCAGAAATAAACTGACCGATGTACATAACAAAATAGGTGATCCGGAATGGAAAATGCCAGATTGGACATTGAGAATGTAGAAAAGGAGGAATAACTATGGAAACAAGAATAGAGACAATCAACGAATGCATTAATCTTCTTCAGTTTGTTTTAAATAAAACTAAAGACACTTTTAAAGCCGAATATAATGAAGATTTTGATGTCACCGGCAAAGAAAAAGTATACAATGAAGCATACTGCGAGGGATTACAGGACGCAATCAAGAAGATTAAAAAGCTGAAAGATTAAAGGAACATAATTATGCAGTGCAATGTTGAAATTAAAAAACTGGCTACAGAAAAATTAAATAATGAACCACTTGAGACACGGTTTTATTTCAGTGAATTCGAGCATATCAAAATGTTTGAATTCATAAATGAAAAAATCAGAAAAACAAAATTAAAGCCGTTGATTATTACTACAATTATATTGTCCATTATTACAATAATAGTAATGAGTATTGCCTATTTGCTGCTGTCTAAGCGTTTTTGCATAATCCTCATATCTATTTTTACGATTTTGTTTTTACTTGATATTTATCAGTTTAAAAAATTTAAGAGATTATTTAAAACTATTGATAAATCATCTAAAGAAATTGCTGACAAAATTGCACTTTTATGGGAATCAGACATTCCTGATGACAAAATACCTGTGAAGATTGAGTTTAATGATATTGTTGATAATGATTTCACAGGACCTCGTATCAAAGTAATAATTAACAATATTTTGATCCCTGAATGTAGACTGAACGTTCAGTATCACAACACAGAATGGATTACTATTTCTGATGCACTAGACGTTGATACTAGAAAAGACATATTCTTTTACAAAATAAATTTATATTTGCCAAAAGAATTTAGAGAAAGAACAGAAAAGGTCTGCATACAAACTAACATAGGAAAGGAAAACTGATTATATGGACATAAGAAGACCCTCAACAATTATTTTCGCTGTAATGACACTTATTGTCTCACCAATAACATTAGGTATTGTATGCTTTGTTTCTGAAGGAAATGATCTTTACATGACATATACAGCATATATACTTGTTGGCATTGCAGGAATCATTGTGCTCATTAGGGGCATTAACGACTGGAAAAGAGGAAAATATCATAACGATTGAGAAAATCGTAAAAGAAGAACGGGCAGAAAACACATGCCCGTTTTTAAATTTACTCTTGAAGTTATAACGGTATAACGTTATAATATAAATGGAGGAAATAATTTATGAATGAGAATTTTATTGATTTAATAAAAAATACAGACAAATCCATTTATCAGATAAGCAGAGAAACCGGTATTCCATATACTACTCTCTCCGAACTGGTTAACGAAAGGGTCGATATAAACAAGTGTGCAGCAGGAATGGTTCATAAGTTGACACTATATCTGAAATGTTCCATAGAAGATATTCTAAACAGAGAACCGTTGATTACAAATAAATCCGGAACATACCGTAAAATCAAATACAAATGGACACCAACAAAAAATGGAACTGTGATTCTTAATATAAAAGACGGTCCAGTAAAGAAAATTATTGATGAAGGCAAATGTGATCAGGCAAGATTTTATCCGACGTTTGATAATATGACAGAACTGGTAATAGATTATTATATCACACAAAAGGAGGTGGATGAAAATCTATGATAAAATATAATTTGATGCACCGCGATAGTATCTGCGGTTCCATTATAATTGATGAAGCAGATGGAAAAATACTTGGTTACAAAGATAATGGAGACGGTTTATCCCCATATTTAGGCAATGCTAATGTGCAAAATATGAAAAAATGGTGGAACATGAGGGCCGTACCAGCAAATCGTGCTGCGGTTCAGCAGATATTAAAAGAAAACGGATATGTTAACACTGAAATTTATCTGGCAAAGAATCTGGCATTAAGTATGACAGACTCATACTGGCTGTGTCCGACAGATGCAGACTTTGAGTATGATAACGTAAAATTTACTAATCTTAAAGAGTACAGCGATAATAAAATTCCATACCATAATGACTCCTCTTACGATTATAATGCCTCTTTGGGAGGACAGCTTGAAAAATATTGGAACCTTGAGGAAGACATTCCCGTACTGGTAAAGGAATGCACAAGACACGATGGTCAGCAGTCAGTAAACGAAGTAATTGCAACCAAAATTCATGAACTTCAGAATACATCTATTCCATTTGTCCATTACACGGCTGAAAAGGTTCCGGGACATGGAATAATAAGTAAATGTCCGACATTTACATCTGATAATGTTGAACTTATTTCTGCATATGAAATAGTTGAAAGTGAAAAGAATTCAAATGATAAGTCTCTGTATGACCACTATATTAGTGTCTGTACGAAACACGGTATTGACGCCGGACTCATGCAGGACTTTATGGATTACCAAACACTTACTGACTTTATAATCAGCAACACAGATGAGCATTTGAACAATTTTGGTGTTCTTCGCGACTCTTCAACCATGCAACTTATTGGCCCGGCTCCAATCTTCGACTCGGGGAATAGCATGTTTTTTGACATGAATCCAAGCCGTCCATTATCAAGGGTACAGTTGCTTGAACGTAATATTGTAAGCTTTTATAAGACCGAAGAAAAAATGCTTGAAAAGGTACAGAATAAAAATATAGTAAAGCTGGATCTCCTCCCAGATCCTTCCGATATAAAGGAACTGTACACAAAAGCAGGCATTTGTGAGGAAAAGGCAGAGTTTATAAGCAGAAATTACGAAACAAAAATAGAAATGGCAATAGAATTTCAGCAAGGAAGAAAAATCTCCCTGTATTCTGAAAAGAACAAAGAAAAACAGCTTAAATATCAAAAACCAGTTCACGACCAGAAATTCATAATGCTGTGCGGCGTGCCCGGATCAGGAAAGACCGACAAAGCTACTGCCCTATTAGATGAAGAAATTAAGTCTGGAAAAACATATATCAATTCAAGTGAATTATATTCAGTAGCATCCGCAATAATGGACTCATCATTCATTATTGATAAAGAACAAATATTACACGACAGCCAGCCAGACAAAAACAATAATGCTGTTACACTTGTTTCCATAAGCGGCATACGTACTGAAATATCACAGCATGGAGAAAAACCTGTAAACGATCTGGCATTTCTGATTGCTGAAATCAGAATTGCAAAAGCCTTTCAAATGGGAGCAGATGTAATATATGATGCTTCAAACATTACCGTGCGAGAACGAGAAAAGTATATAAATATTGCAAAGCAGTACAATATAAATGATTTAAAACTGTATGTTATGGATTCATCCAATATCGTCTCAACCGATTATATTGATGAACATAAAATGACAGAAATCAAAAATAAGTTTTCTGCAAATTATCCTGACGAAACAGAGGGCTGGACAGACATAGAGGTGTGCGAAAGTGAATATGAGCAGATAGAATGCGATAATCAGGAAGAAGATATTGAACTGGACTTTTGACAATCTGAATAGTAAGCTACAAATATTAAGACACTGCTCTTCTGTGGTGTCTTTTTTTTATGTAGAAAATCATTTGTGGCAACAAATCTATCATATTCACAATATAAAAAGTTCACATCGTTTGGACAAAGACAGAAAAAGAAATATTATATATATAAGAAACTTGCAGAGAAGAAAGGAAAAACGCTATGAAAATTCAGGATAAACTCAACATATGGGTAAAGCTCACAAACATAGATCCTACGAAAGAACAGAAAAGTTATACCATTAATATGTCCGGCAGACTGAGTGATTTTGACATCAAACAGATGAACGACAAAATCAAGGAAGCCCTCAAATATGATGCAACAGGCGTTTTCGCGGACGCTTATCTGTCTGAGTATTTCGAGAAGTTCATAGCAGACAAGAGTTTTTCCGTAAAAGAAATGCTTGCAAATCCTGAGACAGAGAGTTTTCTTGCTGATGCAAAAATATTACAGGACGCTCTTGCTGAAAGTGATTCGGCTAACATGATAAAGTCTGATGCTGAAAAAGCAATGAGCTTCTATGGCATGTCAGCGGAAGAACTGTCCCTTTCCGATATTATCGAAATCCGGACGTCTGCGGAACGCTGCATGAATGGGAAATTAAGTACATTACAGTTTTCAAGCGGAACTCCATCTGAAAACGGATTCAAGATGTCAAAAGATATTTACATGTACCGTGACCTTGATGCCATGCTCTATTGCGCTGCTGACAATGTACTTGACGGAGTATCTCTTGGCTACATCCGTAATGAGGGAAACCTTACTGACAGCTATTTTGCTTTCATCATTAAAAACGGCAGAAATCTATATTTGCTTACAGATAAGCCAAAGTACGGACATCCGCTTATGAGCAGCTACAGACGCTGTCCGGGCCGTGACATGTCGAGAAGAATTGAAAACAATATGTTTCCATACGATTCAGTTGCAAACATAGATACATCCGACCTATGGGGAAGCGGACGATATGGTACAAAAGAAACAGATAATAAAAATGCTCTTGAAATCATGGAAAATCCAAGAATAAAAATCGGCACATTTGAGGACATGGAAAAGCACGAAGCATTCTGGGCAGTCCTTATGATTTCCATGATTAAGGATAAATTTTACAAAGAAGTACCGCAATACGAACTTTCATACACTGGTTCAATGATACAGACGAACAAAATTGAAGCATCAGAATATGCTCTTGCTATCCGCAATACCCTGCCAGCAATGAAACTTCATGACATTGCTTCAATAGATGATACTGCAGACTGTGGCTGTGAAAATGAATATACGGTGCTTGACTATATTGTAGACAGATACAAAGACCGTGTGGATAAGGACCTGTTGAATGTTATAGCTGATACTGATGAATATGCTCTTATTGATAAGAAATACACTTATAATGATGGATTTTTAAGCAGCGACGTCATTCATCCAGTAAAAGCATTTGATTTATCTGCTGCCTGTGGAACCAAGGAAGAAATTGAAGCTGACCAGAAATGGATGGCAAGATACAATTATGCTGCACAGATACAAAAACTTGCTGAAGATGATTACGAACAGCATAGACAGTCCGTCAGTCTTGCAGTCGGAGACAAAATCATTCCAAGAACCCGCGAGATATGCAGGTCTTTCGTTAAAGGAGAATTATCCAACTGCGCTCGCAAACGGACTTTTTCCGTATGGTACGGCGGTAACACAGGAGCTGATTACAAATTTGGTTACAATAATTACAGCAACAAATCAGACATGAAATGTACATTTTCAGGAAAAACACCTTCTGTTGCACTGGTGATAGAACCAAAGAATATGGACGAGCTTGCATTTGTCTGTGGCTGCAGAAAGGAGGAACTGCCTGAACAGATACAGCACTGGGGAAAAGGAACCAGATATTGTGGAAATCAGCTACTCTACAGACTTGATCCAATGTCATTCAAAATCAGCGATCCATTCCAGAAGATGACATTTAAAATTGTCATACTGCTGTCCAAAAAAGAGTATCTCAGTATCTGTGACGAAGCAGGTGTGAAACGAGACAAATTCTGGGAACTTGAAAAGCCTAGTTGCTTTAGATATAACCGGCTTGAGGATAACGATACATGCTGCGGAAAGAATACATATGATCCTGAGGCAAAATGTCTCGTATCGTTTAAGAAATGTAGAAAGTGTAAATTTTTCAAACAGCAATAAAAAATAAGGATACGATTTTTCGTATCCTTATTGTGCAGCAAATAAAAGGAATGAAAAAATATGACAAACACACAGAAAAATAAAATTTATAAATTAGCATATGAAAAAGTAAAACGAGATAGAAAAGAAGAAATTATAAGGCATATTTTTCTATTAAGTGTAGGAATTATGTTTTTATTGATGTTGCAACTTGCAGATTTAAAATCAGATTTGACATCAACAATAATTCAAATCATTTGTTATGTATTAATTATATCGGCAATGTTATGCTCCATTTGGTCTATTTATCATAATCATAAATATGTTAAAGATTTTGCTAATGATATTAATAACAGATTATTTGATATTCACAAAACGAATCAAGGAGACTATGAATTAAAGATTGAAGATTATACTATTCTTACTGTATTAAAAAGTGAATTTCAAGAGTAAATGTATATTACCCATCTGTTTAGGTGGGTAATTTTTTAAGCTTTATAATTCTGAAAATTCTTTGCACAAATCAAACAGCCCATATTTGCTTGATAGTTCTATTCCATATTTTTTAAGAACAGCAGTATCTAATATAAAGGCCATATCTTCTCTGACATAAGAATAATCAACTTTATACTTTGAATAAAATTGATTAGATTCAATGCTTTTATACATTTCCAAAGCACGTTTGCATAATTCCAATGCTCTGACATGATTGTTTAAAATAATATCAATTTGTATCATATTAATATAAGCATTATACATGTAATCATAATCTACAATTGTTAAATTGCCAGCTGCCATTTTATTTTGCAGATTAAGGATAACATTATAGTAACAGGCATAAGCATTGACATATGATTTGCATTTTAAATAATTACAACCCAGCTTTGACCATGCCTTGTAACACTGTGAGTCAATTGACAAACTCTTATTGTAATAATTCTTCGCCCTGTTTGTATTATTTACCTTATCCATCATTTCAGCTTTATATAGAAACACTTTTGAATTACAATCATCATTACAGCATTCATTGTATAATTGGAAAGCCGTTTCAGGTTTTTCAATCAAATTATCATAAACTCTGGCTTTTAACATTATAAAACTGTTTCCAAGATACTTTTCATTGTGACTGCAAATATTTATGATGCTGTCATTGTCCATATAGTAATTAATGCCATTCTTTTTGCAGAATAAATTCATCTCATAAAAAATATCAGCCACAGCATACTTACAGTGTAGATAGCCATCACTGCCCCACAAAGGAACGTTTTTATTTCTAAGCAAGTCCAAAATATTAGTGCTTATATCAATATAATCCTTATATATTTCTTCCATATAAGTATGGCTTCGATGTCTGAAATAGTCTCTGCCAAACAATACAGTTCTTACATATTGTTCCCCGTGTCCATCATAAACATCACATAAAGCCACCAAGTCATCATATTCTGACTCATCCACAATGGAATCTTTTAAAAACCGATCCAGTAAATCAGGCAAAGAACTATACAAGATACAATTATCATACAATTTACAGACTGCACCATAAGCCCTGTCTACAGTACAGACAATAGCATCTGACAAAGCTAAAACTCTATTTTCATTGCTATTATCTATTTTTATGTCAGTATTTATCATATAAATACAAACACCAGCCAATTCAAAAAATGACTTAATATTGAGACTGTCAACTATACTACTGCTTGAATATATTAATGTAATTAATTTCATATATGTATTATACCTCCATGATTATATGCGTAAAATCAAAATAAAATTAACGAAACTATTGTAGATATAATAAAACAATACAAAATATTTTTCCTATCATAATTCCTCCCTATACTTCTATATGCATAATTTTTACATTACTCTCATGCATCAAGTCCACCACATTTCCTCTCATATCTCTGACAACCGGACTCTGTGGAAAACCTTTATTCTGTGAGGCCACTACTGCTGTTCTGCCATCAGACAATTTAACGAGTATGCCTTCCGGATATGGTGTTATGCTTTTTATAAAGAAATCAACAAGACCACCATTAAACATAATATTTCTGTTAGCAGTTATAAAATCAATGACCTCTCCCGGATTTATAGCGTCCTTGTAGCAGCGTCTGCTTAGCATGGCATCGTATACATCACATATGTGTATGATTTTTGAGAAGATATGCGTCTCTTTGTCAATAAGCCCTTTCGGATAACCACTGCCATCATAGTTTTCATGGTGTTCAAGGATCGGGACCCTTACAAGCGGTGAAATGCTTACCATATCTTTCAGCATGTCATATCCATACTGCGGATGTTTCTTTATTTCAACAAATTCTTCTTCTGACAGGTGCCCGGGTTTATTTAAAATATCTTCCGGTACCTTTATCTTGCCAATGTCATGCAAAAGAGCTGCTGCAATCAACTTTCTTACTCTCTCATATTCCATTCCATATAACAGGCCAAAGGTTCCTGCATACATGGCTACATTTAAACTGTGCATGTATGTTGAACTATCATATGCTGCAAGGGAATTTATATTCATTGATATATTGTCAGCATGTTTTAGTGAAGCAAGTATTTCTCCTGACAGATATGTACACCTGTCAATGTCCATATCTTTAAGCGCACACATTGCCTTAAGCTGTACGTCCGTAGGAAGCTGATTTTTAGGATTTATGCCTTTTGACAATTTATCATAAACATAAGCGCCTCTGTACTGTTCCTCCCTGATACGCTGTACCATGAACTTGCTTACCAAAACATTTCTTGCAAGAAATACATCACCTCTCTTATTTAAAAGTGGCTGCGCAAGTATCATACCCGGCTGTAAATCTTTTATTTTTATATATCTCATTATTTAAATATCCTTGTCATTTTATTTTACAAACAAATATGGAGTCTGCAAAAAATCAGCAATAAAAGTTCATTTTCTTTTGGACAAAACTGCGTTTGTAAATATTATATATACAGCATGAACAATAAAGGAGAAAACTGACATGGGAACAATTAATTTCAGTGATTTCACAAATCTTTCATCTGTTACAAAAACCTTGTGTAACAGATTAATTCCAACAGAAATCACGGCAAAATATATAAAAGAACACGGCATTATTGAGGCTGATCAGGAAAGGAGCATGATGAGCCAGGAGCTCAAGAACATCTTAAACGACTTTTACAGAAGCTTCTTAAGCGAGAACCTCGTAAAAATTCATGAACTTGACTTTAAGCCGCTCTTTATAGAAATGAAAAAGTATCTGGAGACAAAGGATAATAAGGAAGCTCTTGAAAAAGCACAGGATGACATGAGAAAAGCCATCCATGACATTTTCGAGAGCGATGATAGATACAAAAATATGTTCAAGGCAGAAATTACCGCTTCCATCCTGCCAGAGTTTATCCTGCACAATGGAGCCTACTCTGCTGAAGAAAAAGAAGAGAAAATGCAGGTTGTCAAGATGTTCAACGGCTTTATGACATCATTTTCAGCATTCTTTGCAAATAGAGAAAACTGCTTTTCAAAGAAAAAGATTTCATCATCTGCATGCTACAGAATTGTTGATGACAATGCAAAAATCCATTTTGACAACATTCGCATATACAAAAACATTGCAAACAAATTTGATTACGAGCCTGAAATGATTGATAAGATTGAGGAAGCTGCTGGCGGAGCTGATATTAGGAATATCTTTTCGTATAACTTCGATCATTTTGCCTTCAATCATTTTGTGTCACAGGATGATATTTCTTTCTACAACTATGTCGTAAGCGGGATTAATAAATTCATGAACCTCTACTGTCAGGCGACAAAGGAAAAATTAAGCCCATACAAGTTAAGACATCTTCACAAGCAAATACTCTGCATCGAGGAGTCTTTATATGATGTACCTGCAAAGTTCAATTCCGACGAGGACGTATATGCCGCTGTCAATGATTTTCTTAACAACGTCAGAACCAAGTCTGTTATTGAAAGACTGCAGATGCTCGGCGAAAATGCTGACAGCTATGACCTTGATAAGATATACATTTCAAAGAAGCACTTTGCAAATATATCCCAGATGCTGTACAGGGATTTCAGTGTAATCAATGCTGCCCTTACCATGAGTTACATTGACACTCTCCCGGGCAAAGGCAAAACCAAGGAGAAAAAGGCTGCATCCATGGCTAAAAACACTGAATTAATAAGCCTTGGTGAAATTGACAGACTTGTTGATAAGTATAACTTATACCCAGACAAAGCTGTAAGCACAAGATCGCTTATAAGAAGCATTTCAGATATTGTCGCTGGTTACAAAACAAATTCGTTAACTATGAATTCCGGCATTCCACTTGCAGAAAATGAGACTGAAATCGCTGTTCTCAAGGAAGCAATTGAACCGTTTATGGATATCTTTCGCTGGTGTGCAAAGTTCAAGACAGATGAGCCCGTTGACAAGGATGCAGATTTTTACACAGAACTTGAGGATATAAGCGATGAAATCCATTCTATTGTATCCTTATACAACCGTACAAGAAATTACGTAACCAAGAAACCGTACAACACAGATAAGTTTGGATTGTACTTTGGTACATCTTCATTTGCATCAGGCTGGAGCGAAAGCAAGGAATTTACCAACAACGCCATTCTTCTTGCAAAGGATGACAAGTTTTATCTTGGAGTGTTCAACACCAAAAATAAACCTGCAAAGAGCATCATAAAAGGGCATGACACAATGCAGGACGGCGATTACAAGAAAATGGTCTATTCTCTTTTAACCGGACCTAACAAGATGCTGCCTCATATGTTCATAAGCTCAAGCAAAGCTACACCGGTTTACGGACTTACAGATGAACTACTTTCTGATTACAAAAAAGGCAAACATCTTAAGGCATCAAAGAACTTTGACATAGACTATTGTCACAAACTGATTGATTACTTCAAGCATTGTCTCGCACTGTATACTGACTGGGACTGCTTTAATTTTAAGTTCTCAGATACCGAAAGTTACAATGACATTGGTGAGTTCTACAAGGAAGTTGCCGAACAGGGATATTACATGAACTGGACATACATTGGAAGCGATGATATTGACAGTCTGCAGGAAAATGGCCAGCTGTATCTGTTTCAGATATACAATAAAGACTTTTCAGAAAAGAGCTTCGGAAAACCAAGTAAGCACACTGCTATTCTACGCAGTTTATTCAGTGATGAAAATGTTGCAGATCCTGTTATCAAGTTATGCGGCGGCACAGAAGCATTCTTCAGGCCAAAGAGCATAAAAACTCCTGTCGTTCACAAGAAAGGTTCTGTCCTTGTCAGCAAGACTTACAACGCACAGGAAATGGATAAAAATGGAAACATTATTACTGTCAGAAAATGCGTGCCTGATGATGTTTACATGGAGCTTTACGGCTACTACAACAATTCAGGAACACCTCTTTCAGCAGAGGCGCTTAAGTACAAGGATATTGTAGACCACCGCACTGCCCCTTATGACATCATAAAAGACCGCAGATATACAGAGGATGAATTCTTTATCAACATGCCAGTGTCACTAAACTACAAGGCGGAAAACAGACGTGTAAATGTAAACGAAATGGCTCTTAAGTATATTGCTCAGACAAAGGACACTTACATCATTGGAATTGACCGTGGGGAGAGAAATTTGCTGTATGTATCAGTAATTGATACTGACGGAAACATTGTTGAGCAGAAATCCCTTAACATCATTAACAATGTGGACTATCAGGCAAAGCTCAAGCAGGTTGAAATCATGAGAAAACTGGCAAGGCAGAACTGGAAACAGGGTGTAAAAATAGCTGACTTAAAGAAAGGCTATTTGTCACAGGCAGTTCATGAAGTTGCCGAGCTTGTAATAAAATACAATGGTATTGTTGTCATGGAAGACTTAAACAGCAGGTTTAAGGAAAAGCGTTCAAAGATTGAGCGCGGGGTTTACCAGCAGTTTGAGACAAGCCTCATTAAGACTCTCAACTATCTGACATTCAAGGACAGAAAGCCTCTGGAAGCAGGCGGAATTGCCAATGGTTATCAGCTTACATACATTCCGGAAAGCCTTAAAAATGTCGGAAGCCAGTGTGGATGCATTCTCTATGTGCCAGCCGCATATACATCAAGAATTGATCCGACAACAGGATTTGT
>ERZ772892.1244-NODE-1244-length-27690-cov-16.234521_pt1 | contig 27690 bp, 21 predicted proteins | sample MGYA00512126_ERZ772892 | MGnify/ENA primary metagenome ERZ772892 (study PRJEB29015, sample SAMEA2737697) | human gut metagenome | biome: human gut; feature: human-associated habitat; material: faeces | place: China | collected 2012 ... | reverse complement strand
CATAGATGTGGGCAGCCGACGAACTGCATATAGCGGCACACCCGCGACGTGCTGCCACGGCGATGTCCTTGGCCGCGCCGGCCGTGTCTTCACACTCAACCACCTTCAGGTCGGCATGGCCCGACAGGAACTGGCGGCATTGCATGAGGGCCACCGGGTGCGAGTGGACCTCGCTTATCGTCTCCCACGAGTCGTCGGGCAGGCAACAGATGCAGTGCGAGATGTGCAGCTTGTGCTCGCCAACCACCGTTAGCCCTGATTCGCGCAACAGCTCGTAGTTGTGCAGCAGGCTGCCGGCGATGGTGTTTTCTATTGCCGTCATGCCAATCATCGTGGGGTCTTTGGCCAAGTTCTCAAACACTTCTTCGAACGTTGCGCAGCAAACAAGCTGCAGTTGTTCGCCGTTGAAGTACTGATGAGCCGCTATGTCGTGGAACGACCCTACGAATCCTTGTATTGCTACTCTCTTCATTTTGTGTCTATGATGTTTTGTTTCATTACGTATCTTACGAGAAATCCCGCCTCATCGTCGATGGAGCGGGATTCTGACTGTAAACCTTCATTGGTTTTATCTTGCCATAAGTTGAAATTTACACGCAACTTCCCGCTTCACAATTCCTTGCAAAGTAAAAATAAAAAAAGTAGTAAAAAGATGCGTTCAACTTACTCATGACTATTCGTTTGTAGTTTATCTGCCTGCAAAAGTATAACATTTTTGCGAACTATACAAATAAATCGAAAGTTTTTTATTGTCGACTTCACATTTTATCAGATGCCATGCCGAAGGCAGCCTTCACTGCCGGGGCTTGAGGCAACAATAGTGGCCGGCAACCAGTCAGCCACTTGCTGCCGACGCACTTTTGTAATAAAGCATTACCGCCATTGCCCTGCCGCCCAATCACCTGAGCGCCAGCGGCTTGCAATCCGGGCCGCATCGAGGTGCCGAACGGCCCGTTTCACAATGCAATACGGGCCTTTTTGCAATACGGAACGGCCTGTTTCGCAACGGTGTTCAATGCAGCTACCTCAGCCAAACGGAATATGTAAAACAATGTTACGGTAAACTTTCAGGGCCGGCAACGCGCCCGGAGACATGGGACGGGGCTGCCGCCATGCCGCAGAAAACGCCACACAAAAAATGAGGGCAGCCCTTCCGACCGCCCTCAACCAACACAAAAACTAAACTAGACTTAACTAATGTCGTATCTGGATTTTCCCAAATCCATGATATTACGTATGCAAAGATACGAACGTTTTGCGAAATTAGCAAGCATTTTGCTATGTTTTTTGAATCAAAATTCGGTGTACGCCCACAACGGCAAGCGCCCCTGCACAAATGGCTACGGCCCATTCCTCACGGGCCTGAGGCCCACCTCAAGCCGAGGCTACAGCCTCACTGTCTTGGCCATGAGGTAATAGTCGAGCAGCGTCATGGCCGCCATGGCCTCGACCACGGGCACCGCACGCGGCACAACACACGAGTCGTGGCGCCCGCGGGCCGTGAACCGCGTAGGCTCGCCGCCCATGTCTACGGTCTGCTGCTCCATCAGCACCGTGGCCACAGGCTTGAACGCCACCCTGAAGTAAATGTCCTCGCCATTGCTTATGCCGCCCTGTATGCCGCCGCTGTGATTGGTTGCCGTGGCAATGCGCCCGCCGCGGTTGACAAACACGTCGTTCTGCTGCGAGCCTCTCGCCGTAACACCGGCAAAACCTTCGCCATATTCAAAGCCTTTCACGGCATTGATGCTAAGCATGGCCGCCCCGAGCGCCGCGTGGAGCTTGCCAAACTCGGGTTCGCCCAGGCCCGGCGGACAGCCTTTGATGACGCAGGTGACAACGCCGCCGATGGTGTCGCCGACGGCCTTTACCTTCCTTATGAGCTGCTCCATCTGCGCGGCCGCCTCGCTGTCGGGGCAGCGCACGGGATTGGTCTCGGCGGCGGCAATGTCGTAACGGCGGTAGTCGGGGTCTGTGCAGATGTCGCCCACCTGCGACGTATAGGCAGCAATGCTCACTCCCACCTGCCGCAGCGCCAGCTTGGCCAGGGCTCCGCCCACGCAGCGGCTTATGGTTATGCGGGCCGACGAACGCCCCCCGCCACGATGGTCACGCAGCCCATACTTATTATAATATGTGTAATCGGCATGCGACGGCCTAAACAGGCATCGCAAGTTCTCATAGTCTTGCGAGTGGTGATTGGTGTTCCTGACCACGAAACCGATGGGGGCGCCGGTCGACTTGCCCTCAAACACCCCGCTGAGCAGCTCGACTTGGTCTGGCTCTTTGCGGCTCGTTGTCAGGACGCTCTGCCCCGGGCGGCGGCGCTCAAGCTCATGCTGGATAAACTCTTTGTCTATCTCTATGCCGGCAGGCATGCCGTCTATCACACCGCCCACGGCCTCGCCATGGCTTTCGCCGAATGATGTCAGCGTGAAAACATTGCCAAAAGTATTGCGCATCATAGTAATGTTTAAAAGTGAAATGTAAGATACTGAGGGCAGCCGGGGGTGGATGCTGGCCGTCACTCACGGCAAGAGGGCCTGCCTAAAGGCCGGCCTCGCCATGCAGTGGCCGCCGACGGCCACCCCCGTCACATTCGTACAAGCCCTTGGCTCATGAGTGGCAGTGGCCTCCGCAGCAACCGCCATTGTCGCCATGATGGTGATGGCCGTGCTCGCCGCAGCCGTCGCCGCAGCCGTCGCCGCAGTCTCCGCCACAGCTGCCGCAGCCACAACCGCATCCCTCACCGCTCAGGCGGTTGATCATGGCCTGTATCTCGTCGTTGGTTGCCTCGCGGCTTTCGAGCACACGGCCCTTGAACTGCAGCGTCTGACCGGCCAGCGGGTGGTTCAGGTCCATCTTCACCTTGTCGTCGCTGATGTCGAGCACGCGCCCGAAAAAGCGGTTGCCGTCGGCATTCTGCAGCGGAACTACTGCATCCTTGAATATATGCTCGTGGTCAAAATGGCCGTTGATGCAAAACATCTCGCGATCCAAGTCGAGCACGTGGGCCTCTTCGTAGTCGCCGTATGCCTCGTCCTTGGTCAGCTCAAAGTCAAACTCGGCTCCTTGTTCCAGCCCGGCTATCTCTTTCTCAAAGGCATCGAGGGTTACCCCGAAACCGCTGATAAACTGGAAGGGGTGCTCTTCGGTTGCCTCTTCCACCAAATTGCTCTCTCCGTTTTCTGCCGTGTAAAGCTTGTAAGCAACGGCAATGTACTTGTTCTGTGGTTTGTCCATTATCTTGATATGTGGTTTGATACTGCTTGCAAAGTTACTCATTTTATTTCGAAAACAAACGCAAAAGGCCATTGTTAATGCGAAACCATTAAAAAACCGTTATCCTTTCACTTATTTGACTTGTATCAATTAAAACGGCTGTTTGCGCACACAACAAGCAAATTCCATTGCTTTGACCGTATTTCGGCGTATCTTTGCTGTGGAAAATCGATAAAGAGAGAACACAGAAAACTGATCGGCCAGAGTTTAAGTAAGTAGTAATTTAAGTAAAAAAGAAAGGGTAACAAAGATGAAAAGATTGTATTTAACAGTCGTGGCACTGCTCAGCATGACCATGACATTTGCAGGAGACAAGAACGGAATGGACGCAGCCGGAGCCAACACAGCCGCAACGAGCGCCACAATGGCCAAAGCCGACAGCACAGCCTCGTACGACATAAGCTACAACCTGCGCCGACTGGGCGAGACACTCGGGCTCACCATCGACCAGATGAACAGCGTAGAGGCGCTCAACCGCATTTTCCGCGGCGACCTGAAGACGGCGGCCGAGGCCGACAAAGCCAACCGCAAGGCCCTCATGGACAGCGCCGTTGAGAAAGACATGAAGTACATGAGCTACGTCCTGACGCCCGAACAGTTTGACAAGTACCAAACATTGATCAACGCAACACTGGCAAACCGCGGATTGGAAAAATAGGCCGCACAGTGAAAAGAAATAACGAAGAGAGCCGCCACAGCCTGGATTGTGGCGGCTCTTTTTTGCATTTTGCTTGCCTGTCTCAGCTTTTTTTGCTTCTTTTGCAGCAGCAACCACAAGATTACAAGCATGAGAAAGGTATTCATCGCAATGCTTGCCGCATGGTGGGCAGCATTGCAGGCGGTGGCCATACAGGCTGTGACCGACAAGATGTCGGCCTATGTGAGGGAGGCGGCAGCCATGTCGAAAACAAAGAAAAAGGCTGCCCCGGGAGACGGCCAAATGCTCATGACGGCCTTTGTGAGCATAGACACCACTGCCGCCGACAGCATACTGGCATCCAACGGTTGCCGTGTCTACGACAGGAGTGAAGACATTTACATCGTGACCGTGCCTGTCGGCCGGCTCGAGTCGCTTGCGTCGGCTGCCTGCGTAAGGCGCATCGAGGCTTCACGACCGTGCCGCGCGTCGATGGACACCACGGCAACGCTGGTCGGGGCCACGCCAGTATACGATGGCCTGTGGCTGCCACAGGCATACACCGGCGACGGCGTTGTGGTCGGAGTGATGGACATCGGCTTTGACGTTACCCACCCTACGTTCTACGACTCCACCGCCACCAAGTACCGCATAAGCGCATTCTGGGACCAGCTTGACCCCGAGACGGACACAAGCCGCTTTCCCGTGGGGCGCGAATACAGGGGCACCGACGCCATCATTGGCAAAAGCCACTCAACCGACGGGCTGCAACAGACGCACGGCACCCACACCGCCGGCATTGCAGCAGGCAGCGGTTACGACTCGCAATACCGCGGAATGGCATACGAGAGCGACCTTTGCCTGGTGAGCAACGCCGTAAGCAACGACCTTAACCTGATTGCCCCCGACGACACATACAAGTATACATCGGCCACCGACGCGCTCGGTTTCAAGTACATCTTCGACTATGCAGCCACACGCGGGATGCCCTGCGTGGCATCGTTCAGCGAAGGCTCGGTGCCGGAATACAACCGCTCGGACAGCCTCTACAGCCGATATCTCGAGCGACTGACCGGCCCGGGGCGCATCATCGTGGCCTCGGCAGGCAACGAGTCGGTCTACCTCAACTATGTAGACAAGCCTGCCGGCAGGCCCGAAGCCGGCTCCTGCCTATACAGCCAAGAAAACCAGGCAGGCTTCTTCGTCGAGGCCAACGGCCCGTTCTGCCTCAATTTCATATCCTGCGGAAGCCCCGCCAACGACACCACCACCGTTGGTTCATGGCAATGCGGGCCCGACTCCGTCACCGTGGTAAGCATCAGGCTCGGCAACGGCAGCCATGGATGCACGGCCACCATAGAGCGTTACGCCGCGGCCACGGCCACCCGCGACAGCATCTACCACGTGGCTATCGAATGCGACACGCCGCTCAGCTCTGCCGGGGTGCTGGCCGTGACGGTGAGCGGGGCCGCAACCGACGCATCGCTGCGGTGCTATTCGCCTTCGATGTTTATCAACGGCATGGCCGAGGGCGCCCCGGCCGACGCCGAAACGAGCCACAACATACACGCTCCGGCATGCTTCGGGGCTGTTGTGGCCGTAGGGGCCACCATCCACCGCACGGGATTCACCAACTACCAAGGCCAATACTTCGACTACAGCCAGCCCGGCCGCAACGACGGGGTGCGCTCATACTACTCTTCTGTGGGCCCCACGATGGACGGATTGACCAAGCCCGACGCCATGGCACCGGGCGACAACATCGTGTCGGCATACAGCAGCTACTATGAAGAGAGCAATCCCGAGGCATCGGACATACGCTCCGACGTGGCCCGCTTCGGCTTCAATGGGCGCACTTACGCCTGGAACTCAAACACAGGCACCTCGATGGCCACCCCGGTTGTTGCCGGGGCCATAGCGCTGTGGCTGCAGGCGTGCCCACGGCTGACGCCGGCCGATGTCAAAGACGTGCTCAGCCATACGTGCCGCCGCCCGGAGGACGGGCTCGACTATCCCAACAACCAATACGGCCACGGCGAGATTGACACTCACCACGGGCTGCTCTACCTGCTCGGCATCGACGACATGGAAGGCCTGGCCACCAATTCGCCTGCGCGCCTGCGTGCAGCCATATCCCCCGAAGGAATGCTAAAGCTATGCCTCGACAAAGCCCCGGCGAAACGAATAAGCCTGCGGCTGTTCGCCATCAACGGCCAATCGGTGATGGAGCACACGCTGGATGCCGGGCCGACAAACACGTTCAGCATCGATGTATCCTCACTGCCCCACGGCATTTACGCCCTGCAGGCAAACAGCGAAGAGCCCGGCGTGAGCGGGTCGATACTTGTAAGACGATGAGCGACGGGCCCGACGCGGCTGCCACCTCAGCCAACGGCAACGCGCCATAGCCCACCGACGCCTTACCAGTAGGGCGCTGCAACTGACTTGCAAAGGCAAGTCGCCATTGCCGTCCGGCAGGCGCCAGCCAACCATCTGATTGCCAACACGTTGCAAAACATACCGTTTTGCTGCGCCAAATGAGCCATACGGCAAGCCCGAACGGGCCGTTTTACAGTCCAATACGGCCCGTTCGGGCAGTGCAAAACTTGCGGACAGTACGGACAGGCGGCCAGTGCAAGGAAAACGCCACGCCCGTTCACCGCCCGACAACACACCCTACCCCACACGGCCGACGTAACCATTGAAACAAAAAAAGCCCGGACTGAAAGCCCGGGCACGTATCAAATAAACTTGCTTACGTCAGAATGTGTACTGCAAACCGAACGAAAGATCCTCGCCGTTGAGCTCTAAGCCGAACTCAGAACCGTTCTTCATGCCATCACCGTCGGGCATGATGCACTTGTAGCCTAACCATCCCACCTTTGTGATGAGGGCCAGCTTGCCAGTCAGGTTCACCTTAACACCCGGACGAATGCCAATGTAGAAGCTGCTGTTCTTGGTCTCCACAGACGCAGTCTTGCCGTTGCCCAAGTCTGTCGAAGTCTCCTGCTTGCTGGTAGCATAGCCAATCCCGCCATCAAGGAACAGGCTCGCGCGCTCCCACTTGACGAAAGTCCAACGTGCATAAGGCTCGATGGAGAAACCGTTGGTCTTGAAATCGCCTTTCTTAGAGTGGTTGTAGCCCAGCCCTATGCCAACTGCCAAGTTGTCGCTGAGGTTATAACCTATCTCAGGAGTAATGTAAAACGTCGTCTTAGCATCAACATCCACGCCCTCGGCATGGGCATCCTTGCTTGAACCGATGCCGATTCCGCCTCCTACATAAACCTGTGCGCTTGCTGCAACTGTTGCAACCAAAAGCGCAACCATCATCATTACTTTCTTCATAATCTAAACTATTTGTTGAATGTATAAGTGTGGTGCAAAGATAAACAAGTTATTTTTATCGACAAAATTTAATTTAAACATTTTTTCATGCAATATGTTTTTATTGCTTCAATTGCTTTAAGGAATGTTTAAAATGTCGGTTTTGCTTGCCCGTTTCGCGATATTTGACTAACTTTGAAAATTGATAACCGACAACAACTTATGGACAAACGTGACATGAAATGGCGCACCCTAAAGAGCGACTACATCATTCGCAGACCGTGGCTGACGGCACGGCGCGACACGGTAGAACTGCCCGACGGCACCGTCAACGATGAATATTATGTTTTGGAATACCCCGACTGGATCAACGTCATCGCCATCACGGCCGAAGGAATGTTTGTGCTTGTAAGGCAATACCGCCACGGCATAGGGCAGACATGCCACGAGATAGTGGCCGGAGTGATGGAGCAGGGCGAGCAGCCCGAGGCCGCCGCACGCCGCGAACTGATGGAGGAGACGGGCTTCGGGGGCGGCACGTGGCGCGAAACAATGGTCGTCTCGCCCAATGCCAGCACCGTGACAAACGTCACCCACTGCTTCGTGGCCACCGGAGTGGAGCGCATCGGAAGCCAGCACCTTGACCCGACGGAAGACATAGAGGTGTGTTTGGTTAGCCGCGAAGAGATGCGCCGCATGCTCGAACAGGGGGAAATAAAGCAAGCGCTCATGGCCGCGCCACTGTGGCGGTACTTCGCCGAAAACCCATGACAGCGCCGCCAATGCCAACGAACCACATTATTTATTATACGACAATGAACAAAAAGCAACTATTCTTCGCCGTGGCAATAGCTCTGGCTGCCCCGGCAAACGCCCAGAACAAGGCGGGAGGCATATCCAAGTCAATGCTCGACGAGATACGCAGCAGCCAGAAAATGACCACAAGCGACCGCGCATTGGCCAACGCCATTGCCGCCAACTCTATCGAGACACTGGCCCGCAACCATGCCAATGCAGGCGCAATAGACACCTACTTCAGCGTTGAGACGCCCGCACAGAGCATCACCGACCAGCAACAGTCGGGCCGGTGCTGGATGTTCAGCGGCATGAACGTGCTCAGGTCGGCCTTCGCCCAGCGCACCGACTCGCTCAGGGTGGAGTTCTCGCAGGCCTATCTCTTCTTCTACGACCAGCTGGAGAAAGCCAACCTCTTCTTGCAGGGAGTGGTCGACAACGCCGACAAGCCAATGGACGACACGCGCGTTCAGTTCTTCTTCAAGAACCCGATAAGCGACGGAGGCACCTTCTGCGGAGTGGCAGACCTTGCCGACAAGTACGGGCTCGTGCCGAAAGAAGTAATGCCCGAGACCTTTTCAAGCGACAACACCAGCCGCATGGCGTCTATAGTGGCCTCAAAGCTGCGCGAATACGGCCTGGAACTGCGCAAGATGGTGGCCGAAGGGAAGTCGGCCAAAGACATAGAGACAGCCAAGACGGGCATGCTCGGCACCATATACCATATACTCTCGCTTACAATAGGCGAGCCACCAGCCAGCTTCAGCTATGCCTTCAAGAACAAGGAAGGCCGCACGGTGGGACAGGCAAAGACATACACTCCACTCGAATTCTACAAAGAGGTGGTCGGCGGGCCCATCAACGGCACGTTCATCATGGCTATGAACGACCCGCGCAGGCCCTACTACAAGACCTACGAGGTTGAGTATGACCGCCACACATACGACGGCCACAACTGGAAATACATCAACCTGCCCATGGACGACATAGAGCAGATGGCCATAGCGTCGCTCAAAGACGGGCGCAAACTGTACAGTTCATACGACGTGGGCAAGTTCCTCGACCGCAAACGCGGCTATGCCGACCCTGCCAACTATGACTACGCATCGCTTATGGGCACCACTTTCGGCATGGACAAGGCGGCCCGCATAAGCACGTACGACAGCGGATCGACCCACGCCATGACCCTTACCGCAGTCGACCTGGACAGCAACGGCAAGGCAAAGAAATGGAAGGTGGAAAACAGCTGGGGCGCTGAGTGGAGCCAGCAAAAGGGATATCTGATAATGTCGGACACATGGTTCCGCGAATATATGTTCCGCCTGGTGGTCAACAAGAAGTACGTTCCGGCAAAGATATTGAAGCTGAGCGAGCAAGAACCCATAATGGTAATGCCCGAAGACCCGCTCTTTGCCGAAGACAAATAAACATAAACTATGGGCAAAAAGAAACTCTTTGCACTTGCACTTATCTCCTGCGCGCTCACTGCAAGCGCGCAGGAGACAATAGAAAAGCCGCTGCCCGCGCAACCAGAGCATCGCTTGGAGGCCCAGTCCGAGGCCGTGGCGATGAGCACGACGGACAGCCTGGCACTGCCACAGCTGACAGAGCGCGGCACAATATCGCGCTACACGCTGTGGGGACCGTTCGGAGGGTGGAACGACTGGAGCCTGCACAACGGGCTTAACGCCTCATTGTCGCTGTCGGCCACGGTGGGCCTTGGCGACAACGCGGGCTCGGGTTTCGCCCAAAGCGTGGCACTGATGTACGCCACCGAACTGGCCCCAAGGCTCTCGCTGGCCTTCGGCGGCTACTACTCACACTTCAACTGGGGCCCGGCCCAGTTCAACGACGCCGGCCTTACGGCCGTGCTGGGCTACCGCTTCAACGAACATTGGGAAGCGTATCTCTTCGGACAGAAGTCGATAATGACGCCGAAGATGCCCATGCCACTGTATTACATGGGCGACTTCGGCGACAAGATAGGGGCTGAAGTGCGTTACAACGTCAACCGGTCGTTCAGCATCGGGGTCAGCGTTTGGCACCAGCGGGTGCCCGACGCCCACAGATTCATGCCTACGCCACGTACTTCAGGCGCAGGCTATTGAGCACAACGCTGACGCTGCTCATGGCCATCAGCGCGCTGGCCCACATCGGTGTGATCTGGAAATCGACCACGCCATAAAGCGCCCCGGCAGCCAGCGGTATGCAAACCACATTATATATGAACGCCCAAAAGAGGTTTTGGCGAATCATGCCAACCGTCTTGCGCGACAGCCTTATGGCCTCGGGTATGCGGCGCAGGTCGGTTCCCATGAGCGTTACCTGCGCAACGTCCATCGCAATGTCCGTTCCCTTGCCCATGGCAATGCTCACATCGGCGGCAGCAAGGGCCTGGCTGTCATTGATGCCGTCGCCCACCATGGCCACCTTGCGGCCCTCCGACTGCAATTTCCTTACCAAGTCTTCCTTGTCTTGCGGCATCACCTTGCTGCGGTAGTGCCCTATGCCGGCCTTTGCCGCCCAGTAGGCGGCTGCCTCTTCGGTGTCGCCGCTCATCATGTATATGCTTATTCCCTCTGCCTTTAGTTCCTCGATGGCCTCGCGTGCGTGGGGTTTCAGCGTCTCGCGGCTTTCCAGCTGCGGGTCGTAGCTGTGTGCGTCGGCCGACACTCGGCCACCATCCTCGCCGCCACCGCCGCCATCGCGGGTATCGGGCTGACATCCGCCATCAGATATGATGGTCAGTGTGCCGGTCTTGTCGACCACCATCGCGTCTACCTTGCGCAGGTTTTCCAGTGCCGTGGCGTCTTTTATCAGTATGCCGAGGCGGGCAGCCTTGCCTATGCCCACCATAAGGGCGGTTGGCGTGGCAAGCCCCATGGCGCACGGGCAGGCTATCACCAGCACCGAGACGGCCGAGAGAATGGCACGCGGCATCATGGCCATGCCACCCACGGCGAGCCACACCACAAGCGTAACCACGGCAATGGCCAGCACCGTCGGCACAAATATGAGCGCAATGCGGTCGACAACCCGCTGCACCGGAGCCTTGGAACCTTGGGCCTCCTGCACCATCTTTATGATGTTGGCAAGCACCGTCTTTGACCCCACGGCCTCGGCCTTGAATCGGAACAAGCCCTCGCGCACCACCGTTCCGGCCAGCACCCGCGCTCCCTTAGCCTTGGCCACGGGCTCCGGCTCGCCGCTTATCATGCTCTCGTCGATGCGTGCCTCGCCTCCGACCACGGTGCCGTCGACAGGCACTTTCTCGCCTGCGCGCACCTCGACGGTGTCGCCCGGCTGCAACGCGGAAATGGGGGCGTCGGCCACAATGCCTCCGTCTACCAGGTGGGCCGTCTTCGGCGCAAGCCCCATCAGCGCCCTTATGGCCGAGGCCGTGCCCTTCTTGGCACGCTCTTCCATGAGCCTTCCCGAGAGCACGAAGGTGACAATCATCACCGAGGCGTCATAATACGTATGCCACTCTATGCCACGCGAGCCCCAGAAAGCGTCGCCCCAGAAAGTGTTGAACACGCTGAGCAGAAACGAAACGCAGGTGCTCATGGCCACAAGGGTGTCCATGCCGGCCGATGCGTGCAGCGCCTGGCGCCATGCGGTGGCGTAGAACTGGCGCCCGCAATATACAAGGTTGAGCAGCGAGATGACCATCATCAGCTGGTTGGCGGCGTCGGTTCCGCCAACGCTCACCCACCCCATAGACAGGCACATGGTGGCCACGGCAAACAGCCACGAGGCAATCACGCGGCGGCGCAGCAACACATAGCCCCGGCGTTCGATGGCCTCTACGTTGCGGTCTTCCTCAATCACCATATCATAGCCAATGGCCCCAAGCTCTTCTTTCATACGTTCGAGCGTGATGCGCTGCGGGTCGTACTCAACGAGGGCGGTTCTCGAAGGCAGGTTTACGGCGGCCGAGGCCACCCCGTCGAGCGAACGCAGCTTGCGCTCTACGTTGGCCGAACACCCGGCACACATCATGCCGAGAACGGCAATTGTCTTTTTTTCCATTTCAGTCCTTTCGTTTTATTGTCAATTACAGTTGCCAGCGCCATCGCCCCACGGCTTTTAGCAAAGGCAATGGGCGCGCGGCAGCTTTCTGGTTGCGAAATTAATGAAAATAAACCGTTGCTTTGTTACGGAATGATGGAAAAGAATTACAAGTTTATGGAATGCCCCCTTTGGCGGGCAAGGAGACCGACCCACAGACAGGCGGGAATGCGAAATAAATTTGACATTTGCCTTGCGGCGTTGCAACAAGGGCCGTTTTGCAACTCAAAACAGGCCGAACGGCGCAACCGAACGGACCATACGGGCCATCCAGACGGGCTGTTTTGGAAAGCGTTGCGACGTTGCCGCCAATCCACTGGGGCACAGGCTGTTGCGCCGGCGGGGCACTAACGGCAAAAAAACTTACACATTGCGGTGTGACATCATGCCCCGGCCTCAGCCTTGCTGCCCACGCCCCACATCATCGATAGCCCGCAAACCGCTTCCCTTGCTGGCCTTGAACTGCGACGGCGTCATGCCCGTGACGGCCTTGAACTGCGTGCTCAAGTAAGCGGCACTCGAATAATTGAGCTCCAATGCAATCTCGGCCAGCGACTTTTCGCCATAAAACAGCAGTTCCTTAACCCGCTCCACACGCTGCAATATGAAGTAGCGCTCGATGGTAACGCCCGTCACCTCGGAGAAAAGCTTGCTCAAAGCGCTGTAGTCGGAGCCCAAACGAGCAGACAGGTAAGCCGAGAGGTTCACGTCGGGCAGCCCGCCGCGATAATGCACCAGATGGATGATGGCCGTGCGTATGCGGTCGACAGTCTGCTCCCGAGGGTCGCCAAGCAGTTCAAAACCAAGCCTGCCGAGCGCCTCCGACAGCTCTGCGCGGAGCCCGGGGGGCAAGCTGCCGGCCACTGTCACCACCCCCAGCTCAACCGACAGGGGCCTGACGCCCATGCCCGATAGCAGGTTGGCTACCGCCATGCGGCATCTGTCGCACACCATGTTCTTTATATATAATGTAGTATCTGACATAAACAAAAAACCGCTAACGGCACACCGCAACGCCGGGCCATGCGCCGTTGTTGACTGCAAAAGTAACAAAAAGCCGCGAAAATAAAGTTGATGGCATTGCCTTTTCAAAATAAATACGTATTTTTGCCATAAAAAACCAACGGTACTATTTACGACATGAACTTTTTCAAAGCTTTATTCGGTGGCAGCGAAGAGACACCCGAACAGAAACAACAGGCCGACGAGACCCGCAAGTTTGACATGTTCAAATACGACGGAGTGAAGGCGGCCAAGATGGGACAGCACGACTATGCAGTGAAATGCTACAAAGAAGCGCTCAAGATACGCGAAGACCTTGAGGTGCGCGACTACCTGGCGCAATCGCTCATACGCACCGGCCAGTTGGCCGAAGCCTACGAGCAGCTGGAGACTCTGGCCGCTGCCGAACCTGAAAACACAGCCATATTCATACAGATGGCGCAGGTGGCGCACATGATGGAAAACTATACGGCCATGGCGCAAGCCTGCGAACGGGCCCTGCTCATTGACAACCAGAACGCCCGGGCCCACTATCTTTACGCGCAAGCCTGCATCGGGCAGGAAGACATGATAAACGCAATAGCCATGCTTACCAAAGCCATCACGCTGAAAGACGACATGGCCGAGGCATACCTTCTGCGCGGACAGACACTGCTGAAAATGGGCGATGCAAGCGGTGCCGACGGCGACTGCACGCATCTCTTGGCCGACTACGCCACAAATGAAGACGTGCTGATGCTCAAAGCGAGAATAGAACGGGCCAAGGGCAACGCCGACGCAGCCATCGAAGCCTACGGAAGGGTGATAGACGCAAACCCGTTCTGCATCGACGCCTTCAAGGAGCGGGGAGCGCTAAGATATGAGAAGGGCGACATGGCTGGCGCCAAGGAAGACGCACAACACGCCATGGAACTGGAACCAAAGGACATGGAAGCCGTCAACGGTGAGTATTCTGCCGAAGGCATTGAGCAAAGAACAAGGCAAGCCTACAGAAACATCAACCCGCTAGGACTGTAATACGGCCGCGCCGAAAACCTCAATGCCGCCACCGCCACCACGCCGTGGGCACCGCCATAGGCTGCCTTTGGCAAAGCATTGACCGGCGGTTCGTCCGGCTATGACAAGCTGAAAGACGCAACCAACTGCCGCCTCACCCCTACAGTAACCTTTTGTGTATGGGGTGAGGCGGCTTCATGTATAGCAAAAAACATAAGGCAACGTGGCATCGGAAAGCTGGCTGGGAAATGCCAAGGCTGTTTTTCCACGCCACCGAACGGGCAAAACAAAACGGCGGCACCCGGATTAAAGCCGGATGCCGCCGTACATCAGTCAATGAGGCAAAGCCGTCAGTCGACTACAAACTTCTTGTCGCCAATGATATAAACACCTTTTGCCAAGCCCTTCAATGTGTCGCCCGCCTTGCGCACGAGCACGCCGCCGGTAGTGTAAACGTTGCTCTTGAGCACGCCTCCATCGGCCTCGAAACTGGCAATGCCGGTGCTGATGAGGTCGGAGTTGCCCACCTCGATGAGGTAGATGTGGCACCCAGCCGATGTAGACACGAGCACATCGACAAGCTCAGTGCCAAGGTTGAGGGGCACAGTCCACTCAAACGAAGTCTTGCCCTTGGGCTCACAGCTGCCTATCTCCTCTCCGTCTACAGAGAGCTTTACGCCACGGCCCTCGCTGCTCTTGTGCGACTCTACTTCCATCAGAATCTTCTGTCCGGGCTGAACACCGGGTATAGTAAACTGTATGTCGCTGCCGTTGAGCCACAGGTATGAGCCTCCCGAGTACGTGCCTATGCTCGTATTGGGATAGTCGATGGCTATGGCCACGGTGTTGTTGAGGCTGGTCACATTGTTGAAAAGCAGCCCTTCGGTCTCTGGTATTACAACGCCGTTGGCCTTGAGTGCCGCTGGTTCGCTAATCTTGCTGCCATACCAATAGATGGTGTTCGGGGCTTTCAGTCCGTCGGTCTCGGTCGGCCCACCGTCTTTCTCATAGCGGCGCCATCCTGTTTCGGTGCCCTTCTCCGGCCAAGGCTCCGAGGTATACTGGCTTGCTTCGGCCTCAAGGTTTGTCTGCGTGGCGTCGCTCCATGCTGTGAAATCCCACTTGCGGTACTCCTGTACGTCGGGGTTCTCCTCGCCGCCATCGCCCGGATTGGGGTTGGCCTCACCGCCAACAACACGCAGTATGCCTTCGGTATAGAGATTCGACGTGTCCCATGTCTGCCCTTCTCCGGGCGTTGCCGGCTGTATCTCGGCAAACGTACCGTTCACGCTGAGGTTGCTCGATGTGAACACATGATACTCAGTCTTGTCATACGGAGCCTCATCGATGACGCCACCGTTTATCTGAAGTATGGCGCCCTCACCCAGGTTGACCGCCCCTGCGGTATAAATGGTATTGCTCTCGGTCCGGTTTGCCTTCACATTTACGATGGCCCCGCCCTCGAGCGTGAGCGACTTGTCGAGCGTAAGACCAATGTTGCGGTCGACAACAGTGTCGCCGCCCTCTATTATGGCCCCCTCTTTCAGTGTGACAGCACCGCCCACCGTGCCTTCGCCGGCAAGCGTGGCATCGGCGTTGACGGTGTAATTGCCAGTGCCGGAGTTCTTGCCGTTGACCACGAGCGAACCTCCGTTGACCGTCGTCGTGCCCTTGTACACATTGTTGCCGTTGAGGCGCCAGATGCCAGAACCTTCCTTGACGATAGACGTGTTGGCGTCTTTGTTGGCCGAGGTCTTGTTGTCAATCACACCATTGAAGGTCTCGTCGGAGTTGGCCCCGCCCACATGCCATATCATCTTGGCGTTGGTGGTGTTCTTCGACGAAGCGCTCAGATATGTGCCCTTGTCGCCGCTGAGTCCGCCAATATACTGTTCGTCGTTGGTATTCCAGCAAACCACGCGCGCATTGCCCTTGAGGTAGACCCTCGTGTTGGGCATTCCCTTGAACCCTTTCTGGAACATCAGCTGGCTGCCGTCTTTCTCGGTGCCCACTCCGTTGGCCACAAGCGTGCCGTAGAACTTTGTCCAGTCGCCCTCAAGATACTCACGCACGTAAGGTATTCTGTATTCGAGCGTGCCGGTACCGGTAACGTCGTTCTTGAGCGTTGCGTTCTTGTTGATGGCGAAAGTGGAGTATGTGCCCTCCTTGACCTCTATCGGGAACCAGTAAGTAAGGTTGAGCCCGTTGCCGTTTTCAACCTTGAAGTTGCCGCCGGCCATCACAAGCGACTGCATGGCATCGGCCTCGTCGAGATACACGGCCTTGTCTGCCAATTGCTTGACATAGGTGAGATTGAGCGTGCAGCCGTCTTTGAGCACAGTGTTTCCGTTGTATTTGAAGAAGTCGGGCGATGCCGGTTCAACCGTGCCATTGCCGCTGATGGTGAGGTTTGCGTCGCCTTCAATGCTGCCGGACATGCCCACCGTAGATTCATTCTCAATGTTGAACTCAGTGTCTTTGTATATCATGGCGCTGCGGTTGGTGCTGGTCGACGGCCCGGTATAGTTCCACACGCCGCCGTCCCATATCCAGTTCTGGGCGAATTCGTACGATGCTCCGATGGCACTCTTCTCTCCTCCGTCCTTCAGGGTGTTGAAAGAGAACACCCCGTTGTGCAGCACTGTCTGGCCGGTGTAGCCGTTGAGCGTCTCGACGGTGAGCTTGCCGGCCCACGTCTTGTTGAGCGATGCCGTGCCGTCGAGCGAGCCTTCGCCTGTGATAGTCACATCGGCATCGGTGCGCACTACCACGGCCTCCTTCTCGACAGAGCCTTCAAGTGTGACCACAGAGTCTTCGGCGGGGGCTATGAGCCAGTTGTTCTCGTCGCCGACAAAGGTCTCGCAGTCGACCATCTCGACAGGCTCTGGCTTTGTCTTTGCCTCAAGCTCGGCGTAATCGGAACGCAGGTCGCCCTTGAAGGCGCACAAGCGGAACTGATATGACGTCCCGGCGGTGAGCCCATCGACAGCAAACGTCTCTGTTTCGGCTGCCACCCGGGCTATCTCCTTCCACGATTCGCCATCCTTTTGCTCAACGATGAAGCCATCTTCGCCTTCGGTATAGTCAGACCAACCGATGGTGATGCCCGTTGAAGACGACTCTGTCGCGGACACCATCACAGGCGTACGGAGGAATAACGGACGGTTGTCCTTGGTCAGACTGTTCACGTAGTTCTCGATGTTGGCGTATCCGTTGGCCGCAATCTCCATGGCGTCGTCCTTCGACGGGTCTGTGCCGTTGGCCTGCTCCCAGTCGTCGGGCATGCCATCGCCGTCGGTATCAACCGGCTTGTCAAACTCCTTGAGAGTCCAAGACGACGGAACCCCGAACGGCAACTGCTCTTCGGTAGAAATCAAAGCGCCCTCCGTTCCGAACGACTTGACCTGGTGAACCATATAGAAGTCTACCATGTCGCGGTATGGAAGCGTTGCACCGACATCGGGCAGCAGCTTGTCTACAAGCTCGTTGGCAGTCCAAGTGTCGAGCTCTGGGTAAGCAAACGGCTCTTCCTCAAACGTCGGTCCGCCTGTATACTCGTCGCGCGGAATCTCATACGGGTCGTAAACGCCGTTGCGGTTGCGGTCCTGCCAGTTGTCGGTGGCATAGATATGGAAGTCTGAGTTGCCGCTGGTGATGGCGTTGCCCCCACCCGACGGGCCGTTGATGAACAGGTTGTTGGTGACGTTGACATACGACTGGCCCTGCGAGTCGCCTCCCATGAGGTAGCAACCGTTAGACCAGTTGTATACAATATTGTTGACATACTGCTGTATTCCCTTCACTTTGTTGTTCCGGGTTGAGTTGTCGCAATACAGATTACGGTAGAGTGTGATGTTGTCGGCCTGCATAAGTCCGCCTGCCGAGTGCTGCAGCAGACCCTGGCCCATGATGCAATTCGATATGGTTATGTCCTTCGGGTCGGTTCCTTTGCCGTCGGGATTGATGGAGAACGTCTCGTCCAATCCCCACGAAAACGAACAATGGTCGAATATCATGTTTGTTCCGTTGGCTATGCCGGCGCAGTCTTTCCCGGAGTCGCCGCCGCTGCCCATGCGGAATCTCACGTATCGCACGATGATGTTGCTGGCCCCCGAAAACGACACTCCGTTGCCATAGACGGTTATTCCCTCGCCCGGAGCAGTCTGTCCGGCCACGTAGAGATTGTTTTTGAAAACCAGACGGCTGTCAATGTTGATAACTCCCGACACGTCGAAAACGATGATTCGGTTTGGCTTGCTGATGGCATCGCGCAGCGAACCCGTGCCACTGTCGTTGAGGTTTGTAACATGGTAAACCTCGCCCGCGCGCCCTCCGGTGGCAAAACGCCCCCAGCCCTGGGCACCAGGAAAGGCCAACTGCTGAGCACTGACACTAAGGCTGCTGCCAGTAAGCAACAAGCCCAGTAACAGGTTAGTTGTCTTTGTGTTCATGAATAATATAGTTTTAAGCGAATTGATAATTGTGACAAAGGTAATGAAAAACCACGGGCCGTGAAACACCAGCATCAAAATTCAATGAAAAAAAGCATAAAACGAAGCATGCAAACAGCACCCGGCCGGGCCGTAAAAACGGCATTGAAAAGCCATGCGGCCACAAACCCGACCTCACGGCATGGCGCTTCACGAGTGGCATGGCAAGCAAACGCTGGAAACAATGGTGACATAGCGGCGCACAAGGCAACAATACGGCCTCGACACGGGTATGTCAAGCTGTACAACCCAACAAGTTGGCAACGTCTTACAGCCGGATGCTGATAGGCCAAACACCCATCAAGCCAACATCATGCTGCCCAAGAGTGAAGGCGGAAAAAGCTTCAATGCCGTTTGCCCGACATCATCAGGCAACAAGGGCGTGGTCAAACAGCCGGGATAAACACCCCGCCCCATCGCCTGCCGGCAACAAACGGCGGGCAGGCGACGAGGCGGGCACACATCTGAAAGCTAACAGCGGTGGGCTTCAGTGGCAGGCGGCACCGATGATTTCTGCCACCGACCTGCACCCGTGGGCATCAAGCCAGCTGTCGATGCCGTCGCGCACCTTGATTGTCACCGTAGGATCGATGAAATTGGCCGTGCCAATCTGCACCGCCGTTGCCCCGGCCATGATGAACTCTATGGCGTCGGCAGCTGTCATTATGCCCCCGAGGCCGATGACCGGGATGCCCACCGCACGGGCCACCTGCCACACCATGCGCACGGCAACTGGCTTGACCGCCGGGCCGCTGAGGCCGCCGGTGCCTATGCTAAGGCGCGAGCATCGCCGCTCAATGTCTATGGACATGCCCATGAGCGTGTTGATAAGCGACACACTGTCGGCTCCCTCGGCCTCGCAGGCACGGGCAATGTCGGCCACGTCGGTGACGTTGGGCGACAGCTTGACGATGAGCGTCTTCGAATAACGGCGGCGCACTGCACGCACCACACTGGCTGCACCGGCGCACGTAACGCCGAAAGCCATTCCGCCATCATGCACATTGGGGCACGAGATGTTGAGCTCTATGGCCGGGATGCGGTCGAGGGCGTCGATGCGCGAGGCGCACTCGGCATAGTCGTCGGGCGACGAGCCGCTGACGTTGACAATCATATTGGTGTCTATATCCTTTATTTGCGGATATATATGCTCACAGAAATAATCGACGCCTTTGTTCTGCAGGCCCACGCAATTGAGCATTCCCGAAGCCGTCTCGGCCATGCGCGGATAGTCGTTTCCCTCGCGAGGCCTTAGCGTGGTTCCCTTTACAATGATACCCCCGAGGCCGTCGAGCGGAATGAAGTCGGCAAACTCGATGCCGTATCCGAACGTGCCCGAAGCGGTCATCACGGGGTTTTTCAACTCTAAGTTGTTTATCTTGACTTTCAGTTCAGCCATAACAGTTTATTGATATTAAACACCGGACCTTCCTTGCACACACACAAATTGCCCTCGGTGGTCTTCTCTACGCAACAAAGACAAGCGCCGACGCCACACGCCATCATGTTTTCAAGCGAGGCTTCGCAGTCGATGCCCGCCGCCGCGGCATAGCGGGCCACGGCCACCATCATTGGTTTCGGCCCGCAGGTCTGTATGCGGTCGAAATGCTCTGACTGCAAAACAGAATGGTTGGTGACAAAGCCCCGCTCGCCCGCCGAGCCATCCTCGGTGGTGACAAACACGCGGCCGTAACGCCGGAAATGGTCGAGCAGCAAGAGGTCGGCCGACCGGCGGGCACCCAACAAGAAGGTGGGCTCGCAACCGCAACGGCGCATCTCGGCACCCATATAGAGCAAAGGGGCGACACCGACACCGCCGCCGACAAGCAACACCCGCTCTGACGCCGACGATGGCATGGTAAACCCGTTGCCCAACGGCAGCAGACAATTGAGGCGGCTGCCCACCGCCAACGAGGCCATGGCGCGCGTGCCGTCGCCTATGGCAGCCACAAGCAGCCATAGCTCGTTGCGGCTGCGGTCGACGAAACTGATGGAGATAGGGCGCCGAAGAAACGTCGTTGGCGAATTGTCAACGCGGACTTCGACAAACTGGCCGGGCAACATGTCCGGCAACGGCTTGTCGTCGGCAAGCCGTATGAGCACATACTTCTCATTAATCCTTTCTACGGCGCTAACCGTAAGGTCAAGAACGTACTTCTTCATGTCTGTCTTTACGGGCAGAGACTATTAATCCCCTGCCATGGTTACACTTACGGAGCTTGTCTGCCGACCCTGCCTGAAAGCGGGGGCAAAGCGGAACAATTAATAGACCCCTAACATAACTGAATGCAGTTGCGCACAACCACACTCTGAAACAGCCACGCCACAGCCATCGGGATGAGCCAAGCTGTTATCGCATTGCAAAGATACAACTTTTTAAGGACACAAAACCCTAAGACCAACGAAAAAATGAACAATGCGCCCAACGGCAGTGACTACGCCACTGCATTTGGCCAAATGCGACAGCAACCGGCAAGCGCCATTTGCCCGCAAGCAAGTCTCACGGTGCCAAAGGCCGCCGCTCGGGCCATGCATATATATATAATGTGTATGGCGTCTGAGCCGGACGCCATGGCAGCAGCATGGCATGTCGGACTTGAAACGGGCCGTTTGGCATTGCAATATGGCCCTTTTCAACTTGCAAAACGGCAGATATCGCAATGCGAAACGGCCTGTTTTGCAAACCACTGGCTATCAGCCTGTTGACAGTGGCAACCCGTATGGTTGCCTTTAACAAGAGCAACGCTGGCGCAGGCGCGGGCCCGATGGCAGGCGCCGAGCGCATGGCTGTTTGCAGACATTCATTCCATCGAACCCCGGCCACGCCCCCTTGCCAAGGGCATGGCGCCAATATTGCTTGCCGGGTTGAAGCACCGGGGGCAGCAAAACGGACAATTTAACTTTAAGAGAACCGTATTAAGCAGAATTAATCACAATAAAGTGACAAGGTAGGGAAAAAATAACTATATTTGCAGCAGAGCACTTTTGTTTGATTACATATACGCTGCTGAAACGATAAAACCACAATATTTAAGCAAACATGGATATACAACACATAGCCACCTTGGTCAGAGAGACGAAGGGGATAATAACAAACAGGGAAATGGTTGCCCATGTAAGAGAGAAAGGCGTTGCCGATTACGTCACTCAAGTGGACATTACAGTACAGGAATTTCTGAAAGACGCGCTATACAAACTTGCCCCGGACATTCAGTTCCTTGGCGAGGAAACGGGCTTGCAGCAGATGAACACCGACAGCTACTGGATTCTCGACCCTGTCGATGGCACCACAAACCTGATGCACGACTATCAGCACAGCGTGGTCTCGCTGGCTCTCTGCCAACGAAACGAGATTGTGGCAGGCATTATATACGACCCGTTTCACGAAGAACTGTTCTCGGCAGTAAAAGGCGAAGGGAGCTTCTTGAACGGCAAGCCCATTCATGTTTCATCCGCACAAAAGCTCTCGGAAACCATCATTGGCGTAGGCACAGCAAAACGTGAACAGGCAAAAGACAACTTCGCGAGGTTTCTAAGGGTGTATGAAAACTCGCAGGACATCAGAAGGATTGGCTCTGCCGCCCTTGAACTGGCATACACCGCATGTGGCCGGCAAGGCGGATATTTCGAGGCATACCTGAATCCTTGGGATTATGCGGCGGGGATGCTGATTGTAGAGGAAGCCGGAGGCACCGTGTCTGATTGGCGTGGCAAAAGCCTTGACCCGGCACAAGGAAGCCAAGTGGCCGGCACAAACGGAAATGTGCACGACGAGTTGCTGAGGCTGTTGGCTTGAAACTGCCAAGGCAACAGGCTCGCTTTCTGGCCACGGCAACGCCCTGCAATGTGTTCCAAGAGGCTGCGGGCGAGAGTTGGCGGACGCGCTTTTGGCACGGCATGCCGATGGTGACAACTACCTACCGAGGCCCCGCTGAATGACAGCCTACAGAGGTACACACCGGTAGGCGGCATGATGCGGGAATGCCGGCGGCCCCGATGGCTTGCCACACTGGACAAGGCCGCGCGCCGTGGCAATGGCCTTGCAACGGCGCAGATACGGAAATGATTTGGCAGCCGCACTCACCGGCAGCGACGGATGCGGCTGCCACAACCAATGATGCGTGGCAGCGCCAATAACATGTAAGCCTGTCTTTCCAGCCATCATTTACTTTTCCTGCACAAACCGGCCTTTTGCAGCCCAAGCGACTCCATGATGCTGACACGCAGATAGGCCGTAGCCTTTGCCTGAGGCGTAGCGGGCAAAGCCGAGACAATGCGGCCAACAACATGCCGGCAACAAGACGCAAGCATTTGAAAAGCCGCGAACGGCAACCAAGCCACATCCCAGGCGGCCGGATGGCCGCTTGCGCTTGGATTCACTTATGGAATTTATACCGCAACCAGACCACCCCGTCATTCAACGTTTCAGCCGACAGCAGTTCGAGGCTTTGCCCCCGCGCAGGCATGGTGTCTGCCCCCATATACTCGAAGACGGATGGCGACAGAGCCCAACCGTCGATGCCCGGATATACCACAAGGCTCAGTTCGTCTATCAGCCCGAATTGCAGAAACGCCCCATCGATGATACCCCCGCCTTGCAACGACAGGCATTTCACCCCGAACACTTCGCCGAGTTCACGCATGGCCAGAGGCAAATCGCCACCGTCAGGGCCTGCAAACAGATACGAGACATTGCGCCGCCTGAGGTGCTCCAGATAAACAGCAGGGGCCGCCTCGGGCAAGATGGCCACGATGTTGTCGCCCCTCACGTCTGAAGAGTCATACATGATGTCGGCCTCGGGGTCGGCCACGACAAACAGACGGCCAGACAATCGGCGAGCAACGTATGCCTCGGGCCGTGGCGACGGGTCGGTAACGGCAGCGTGGAACTTCATTGGGAAGAAGCCTTCCGTCAGTGTGTTCTTTCCAAACATCCAGGCATCGGTGCCCAGATTGCGGCCTATGGCGGCATAAACGCCAAGGAGCTCGCCTTTAGGTTTGCCGTCGAAGGGAAGCGTCCAGCGGTCGGTCAGCAGCCGACCGTCAACAGACGACATTATATGGCAGATTACTTTGGGATGCATATTGATTCTTTTTTATATGAGTTTCTTGTGTCATGCCTTCAATACATTACAGCCAAGCCCAGCAACAAACAAGCAAACGACAATACAGCTCTTTTCATATAGCCCTGCTCTTTACAAGCGAACCGCTGAACACATCGCTCATGTGCATGGCATCAAGGGCTTCGTCAATGCCTTTTATCTCCTCGGCAGAGAGACTGATGTCTGCCGCTCCGATGTTCTCCTTCAACCTGCACAGCTTGCGTGTGCCGGGAATCGGGACTATCCACGGCTTCTTGCACAACATCCAGGCAAGCGATATTTGCGCGGGTGTGGCGTGCTTCCGCTCGGCCAGCTCGTCGAGCAGAGAGAACAGGGCCTTGTTTTTCCCGAAACTGTCTTCCTGGAACTGCGGCATGGAAGCACGGTAATCGTTTGCCACATCGAAATGGTCGGTTGCAGTATAGCACCTCGAAAGCAAGCCGTTGGCAAGCGGAGAGAACGCAACGAAACCTATGCCAAGCTCTTGGAGCACAGGGAAAAGAGCCTCGTTCCACCGTGCCATCATCGAATAGCGGTTTTGTACAGCTGTCACTGGGCATACGCTGTGTGCCCGGCGCAGGTATTCAACGCTTGCTTCCGAAAGGCCCCAATGCAGAACCTTGCCTTCCTTGATCAGTTCGGCCATGACAGACGCAACCGTCTCGGGCTCTACCCGCGGGTCTGTACGGTGCTGGTAGTACAGGTCTATATGGTCGGTCTGCAGCCGTCGCAGCGACCCTTCAACCGAACGGCGTATCACCTCCGGGCGCGAATCGGTGACAACAGCGTGTACACCGGGCGCAGCCAAATTCTCAAACGTGATGCCGAATTTGGTAGCTATGGCGATTTTGTCACGAAAAGGCTTCAGGGCCTCACCCAACAACTCCTCATTGTCATGTGGATTGTCGACCGTTCCATACGATTCTGCCGTATCAAAAAACGTGTAACCCATATCCACCGCATCGGCAAGCAACTCGGTCATGTCGCGCCGGTCTGCCGGTGCACCGTAGGCATGGCTCATGCCCATGCATCCCAAGCCTATGGCGGACACTCTCAGTCCGCTCTGTCCTAATGTTCTGTAGTCCATATTCAGTTTGTTTGTTATGACGTTGCAAAATTACAATGGCCGGTGAAAAGCCGCTTTACAAGGATTGCGGTAAGCCATGCACTTATTTCCGTTTTTGCCTGCAACGGGCAAGAATGCACGCGTTTTTAGCCGGCCAGACAATGGTTATCGGCCCGAAATATGTATCTTTGCAAAAGAAATGAAAGTGTTGGAAACATGGCAGAAACCGATAACATCATAATAAAGGACAGCCTTGATGGACTTGGCACTGATGCTTATGGCAATTACCTGGCCCATGCACTTTGCCTGGCTGGCAGTTGCAAGCTGAAATACAACGGTGAGGAACGACAGCTGCAGGCGGGCGACCTGATGATTGTACGCAAGGGAAAGCTGGTTGAACGCATACGCCCGGCGGAAGATTTCAGGGTGAAAGTGATATATGTAGCCTCCGAGTTCATTGAGCTCTCCACGCCACTGAGCAACTATGGCATGAAAGGACAGCTGGCCCTGTTCCTCGACCCAGTAATGAAACTGGACGCAGGGCAGCTTGAACTGTGCCGCAAAGACTTCGAAATGGTGGAAGAAAGGCTTGCTCAGACCGACCACCATTTCCGTCGCGACCTGCTTATAGCCTCAGTGCAACTGCTTATCATCGACTTTTTCGATTTCCACTCACATCTTTACGGAGTTGACAACATACCGCTGCAAAGCGCAGCGATAATGAGCCGGTTCCTCAATATGCTTGAGAATGGAACCTACCGCGAACACCGTGAAGTGAAATGGTTTGCCGACAAGCTATGCGTAACGCCCAAATACCTGTCTGAAGTTTCCCGTAAGGTTAGCGGCTATCCGGCCAACTACTGGATAAACCGCTACACAGTGCTCGACATTTCACGCCTGTTGCGCGACAAGTCACTTACTTTCGTGAGCATCTCCGACATGTTTGGGTTCTCTTCGCCTGCCTATTTCAGCCGTTATGTACAGCAACATCTGGGCGTAAGTCCGACGGAGTACAGGGGCTGACGTTCGTTTTACCAATGTCCCCCGTGCCCATTAGGCGCCATGCCTGCAACCTTGTTGCACCCACTTGTGAAATGTTGCGGTTAATGGGAAGCCTGATTGTAGTATACCATGCCGGAAGTATTGCAGGGTATGGGCAACCGTTCTTATGCCACGCCGCTTGTCTTTTGTTGTATGCATTCTAACGAAGTCATGCCTGTCTCTTTCTTAATCAGGCCGCCAGAGCGACATATTCATCATACGTTTCTTCCACTTTGCCATAATGAATGCCGCCACAAAGGTAAATGTCATTATAGGCTTTTGCTGACAGCATTGGACAAGCCACGTGTTATTGTAATGCATATGTGTGCCTTGCATCCTTTGCATGACAGTATGATTGCTAACGGGAAAAGAATCTGTGGATGTGTTAATCGTGTCCGTGTTTTGTATAACGACAGTTTGCCGAAATCGGATTAACTTTGCAACCGTATCGGACTTAACGCCCGGGGGGAGTATGGTTGGGCCACGCAGCAGATGGTTTTGCAGCCCAAACCGGCCGTAATATAATAATGTATAACTACGTGACGTGTGGTCATACCCATCTTCTCCCTGCTGTTTTCCGCATTGGCATCGACAGCAAACAAACAAACCAACAGAACAATGGAACATAACATGAAAGCAAAGAAAACACTTGTGGCATTCTTCTCACGCGCAGGCGAGAATTACGCAGTGGGAAACATAGCCGAGGGAAACACCCGCATCATTGCCGACATGATAGTCGACGAAACAGGCGGAGACATCTTCCAGATAACCCCCGAAACGCCTTATCCAGAAGACTACGCGCAATGCACGGAGGTGGCCAAGCGGGAATTGGCCGCCAAGGCGCGCCCGGCAGTCAAGGGCGATGCCGCAGTCGAGAATTACGACACTATCTTCATAGGTTATCCCAACTGGTGGGGCGACATGCCTATGCCCGTATATACATTCATAGAAAAACACCGCTGGCAAGGCAAGACCGTAATACCTTTCTGCACACATGAAGGCAGCGGGCTGTCGGGAACAGAACACAAACTGGAAACCGCATGCCAAGGGGCGACCCTACTGAAGGGGATTGCACTGAGAGGAGCCACGGCACAGAATGAGCGGGCCCGTGCAAAGGAAAGCATAAACGAATGGCTGAGCAAGCTTTAATGGCGTGTAGGCAATGATAACTACAGATGGCTGGCAGGCAGGCATGGCGTTTGCTTGCATTCACGCCTACTGAAAAGCTGCCCAACACAGGCGTGACACAACCGCGAAACATAAGCGGCACGCCCATGCCGCCAACTTTACAAGCAGTGAAACGGCAGACGGTTTCTATGGCACGACGAAACAATCGAGGCGAACTATCCGTAAAATTGTAGGCAATGGCGGCATTTATTGTAACATGCACCACAAGAATTTTGTCGAAATTTGCAACCGTATAATTACATGGAATGATGAAGATAATGACCAGCATTGCTATCATGATGGCCGCCATGACCAAAGCGCTATGCGGCTGCACGGACAAGACCGTGATGCAGACCGATGGAGATGGGAACGCAACATCTGCAAACGACAGTTTCAGAATTGACATGACCAGGGCCGTTCCCGGCCAATACCTGTCGGAGGCAACCCAACAGGGACAGGTTGTGAGAATAGAGTATGAATCGAAAGACTACACCCGTGACGACCGTCCTGCCACCAGGAAACCGGCCTATGCCTACCTGCCTTACGGCTATGACGAAAGCCGGCAGTACAATGTGGTCTACCTGATGCACGGCTGGACAGGCACGGCCGAAGACACATTCGGAGCTTTGGGCGGAGCACAGAAGAACATACTTGACTGGATGATACAGCAGGGCGACTGCCAACCGGTGATAGTCGTTTCACCAACATGGGACA
>ERZ772892.1233-NODE-1233-length-27876-cov-37.223141_pt1 | contig 27876 bp, 20 predicted proteins | sample MGYA00512126_ERZ772892 | MGnify/ENA primary metagenome ERZ772892 (study PRJEB29015, sample SAMEA2737697) | human gut metagenome | biome: human gut; feature: human-associated habitat; material: faeces | place: China | collected 2012 ... | reverse complement strand
TAGTTAAAGCACTGAAGTCCCTTGGTCATCCGGCATTGCCGGGTGGCCTTTTCTGTGTCATTGGCAACCCGCTGAATGACGGTAAGTGGACGTACACATGGGAAAACGGGCGGCAGCTTGCGCGGATGCAGAGCATTGACACCGACGCCCAGTTTGTGTATAATGAAAACGGGTTGCGGGTGAAAAAGACAGTAAATGGGGTGGTAACGGACTATAACAAGATTCCATGTATATTTTAAAAATGACAAACATAAAGGACCCAATATTACCTCCCTCGAACCGATAAGCGGCGATCGGAATTGGTTTCATTACACAGCACCTCGATATATGATTGATGAGAATGGAGATTAATTGAAAGAGAGGTATGATTAAAATGAGAAAAATAAGGTGGTTCGCTGTTTTGATTTTCCTGTTGCTTTTTTCGACTTGCAACGTATTTGCTGAGGAAGTCAGGCAGAGTCGTGTCAATCAGGTTTCAGTAACATACCAAATGAAAAACCGGAAATGGGGCTTCATAGACATCCTTACGGGATACAATAGCGGACCTCAATACGATGATATTTATGACGATTGCTACGAATCTGATTCCCCTATATTTGTCATGAAAGATGGTTTGTGGGGGTATGTGAACAGGACAAACGGAGAAATTGCCATAGACTTCCAGTTTTCATCTGTTTATGGCCATCCGTGCTTTCGACATGGGTATGCGCTTGTGTCAAATGTAGTGGAAGGGGAAGATAACTCCATCCGCTACGATTCTTTTCTAATTGATACGACCGGCAGGAAAATCGAATTACCTAATGGATACCACGCCGTTACAACTGTGTGTGGAACGGAGAATACTATCGTAATCGGCGGAGATGATGCCAATAGTGATTATAGATATGGCTTATACCGTATTGGTGAGGGAATTGTTGTCTCGCCATCGTTTTACGAGATATGTGCAGGTGATTGTAACTATTACTGTTTTCGAGATGATTCTGGTCGAATTGGCATGATTGACCACAACGGGAATGTGGTGTTATCACTCGCTTACACAGATGAGAATTCAACAATCCTGTATATGAGCCGCTCTTCACAACGTGGATATACATATTTGGGAAGCACAGGATACTATTCAATCGAACTCGAAGACGGCTCAGAAATCTATATTGTCATAGACGATGATAGTTGCACATACAATGTTATTACGGTTCCGTAACGCACAAGTAAAAGAACGCTTGACATGCAATCCATGAATACAAGATAATGAATATAGCATAATGATCACAACCGATGCGAAGCCCGCCAGCTTCGCATCGGTCAAAGACATTCGTCTATGACAATGCGGCGTGGCGAGAGCAACGAGCGGCTGCATGCATGGGAAGAATGTTGTGCATATGACTTCCGGCACGGACAAGCTGCGCTTCTTCTACGATGCACAGAACCGCCCGGCGGTGGTGGTGTACAACGACACGGCGTATGCGTATGTTAAGAGCTTGCAGGGCGATATTGTTGCGATTCTGGATGAGAATGGCAACACCGTCGTTAGCTACGGCTATGATGCGTGGGGCGCGCCGCTGTGGTGTACCGGTGAGCTGGCGGAAACGCTGGGCAAGGTGCAGCCGTTCCGCTATCGCGGGTATGTGTTTGATGAGGAAACGGGGGTGTACTATCTCAGGAGTCGGTACTATAATCCGGGGTGGGGACGGTTTGCTAATGCAGATGCTCAAATAGCTGAAACATGGGAAAATATGTTGGGAAATAACCAATATTCTTATTGCTTTAACAATCCTGCTAATATGATTGATCCAACTGGTAACTGGCCGTCTTTGGGGCAAATTGTTTCAGCTGTGGCAACAGTGGCTGTAGCAGCTGTATTCGTTGCGGCAGTGGTTGCATCGGCAGGCGCGGTTGGTGTTGCTGCTGGTGTTGCTGCAGCCAGCATAGGAGCAACCGGCGCTATGGTGGGTACAGCAATGACTGCCGGAACTATTGGAACATATGTGGTTGCTGCGGGAATAGGGGCTTGTGCTTTAAGTAATGCGGGCGAAATCATTACAGGAACAAATATAATACGCGATGGGTTAATGGGAGGAAACCAAACGGCATATGATACCGTCCAAACGGTACTGAATATTGCAGGAGGAGGAGCAATAATAGTTGGAGAAACAAATCCCGGTGTGACAGGGCGCGCTGCAAAACCTAATGCAAATGCGCAAAATGTTCACAAAGTTCCTACAACAGGTACACCAAATACTTCGTTTGACAAATTATATGGAGGTAATTCTGCTGGTTTTCAGAGAACTTACTACGATTATAATGGGGACGTAAGTTTGCAAATTGATTTTACAAATCACAATACACCATTAATACATAGCAATCCACACTTACATATTTGGGGCCCTAATGGTCGCGGAGCTCCAATAAATTTGAGATATTTGGAGTGACAAACATGACGATAGATAGCATTAGCAGCTGCTTGAAAGATCATTCTTCAGTAGTATTCAGATATAACTCTGAGTATTATTCGCTCAGGAAAAAGAATCTTTTATCCAGAACTGCGTATATTTTGGTGGGTACAGACTTGAGCCCTCAACAACGAGATTCATTGGAGGAATTATGCGATCAGGTGTATATTTCTGACGGAATTCGTTTATCTGCAGCGTTTGCTGAGATTGAAATTCCTGAGTGGAACGATCCTGCTTGGGAATCTTATGAGGCTGTTAGACATCAAGTAATTGTTTATCATCAGGAAATTCACTTTTGCTATCAGAGCAAGTACTACTGGATTGCTTATGCGCATGATGGGCAAACGTATTTGAGTGATGAGCAGGGAAATACTCAGAGTTTTTTATCTGCTCGTGCATTGTTCGAGAATGCACGGATTGATGGATATTTGCTGAAAGATATATGGAAAAAAGTAACGGTTGATGCTTGCTGAATTTAGAATGATGCACAGAATCGCCCGGCAGTGGTGGTGTACAACGGAGTTCCTTATGCGTATGTCAAGAGCTTGCAGGGCGATGTGATTGCAATTCTCGATGCGGCGGGGAATGTCGTTGTTAGCTATGTGTATGATGCTTGGGGTGCGCCGATTGGGAAGAGCGGTTCGAGGGCGGAGACGCTGGGGACTGTGCAGCCGTTCCGCTATCGCGGGTATGTGTTCGATGAGGAGACAGGGCTGTACTATCTGCGGAGTCGGTACTATAATGCAACACTTTCTCGCTTTATCAATGCCGATGTTCTTTGTGGTAATAATCAGTATACATATTGCAAAAATTCATCGATTGCATTAATCGACAATTTGGGATATGGCCCAACGATGTGCTTTGACGAGAATGGATGTGAAGCATCGCTACTGACGCAATTTGGAATGGGTGGCGGCAGCGGTGGTTCGAGCGCAGGCCTTTTATTGACGAGAACTTCTCAAAAACGAAAAGAAACAAGTGGAGATGAAAGCGGCGAATATGCACTGTATGACAACCAGCGCTTTCATAAGGATTCTGTGTTTCATGAGCAAATTGCCGCGATTACTGTTGATACACCTTCAGTTGACGTTGCATCGCTCACGGCTTCGGCAGGCGTTGAGTTTGACTTGATGACTGGTGGCTGGGAATGGGGAGATGATGCATTTGCGGCAGATTTGTCACTGTTAGATGTTGGTCATGCAGAATTGGGCGCGAGCATTGGTATCAGTGGAATCGAGCTAACTGCAATGGCAAGTATGTGGAGTCCCTCGGCCAGTGTCACACTTTTCGGCATTGAAATTGGCATTGGTGCTGAAATCGGTGCCGTCGGTCTGGGCGTAGATGCTGATTTCAGTTTAGACGGTGGTATTTCTCTAAAGGGAGCCTTTTGGCTCGGACTTGGTATTGGTATTGATTGGTAAACTAAAACTTGAAGGTAAAGCATATGAATTGGATTCGTCGCCTTGATAAAGTAAGATATATACCAATATTGCATTTAGCAACGCTCTGGATGTTTGGCGTTGATAGTTTGCGATATGATGGTCGAATCAAGAGAGCGATAAAAATGCTATTAACAGTCGTTGGATGCATCCTGATAAACAGTGTCATTTTAACTGTGTGTTCAGGAATGCCAGAATGGTTCGTGATTATTTGCATGGTTGGTTGCTTTTATGGAACAGTTATTGCTATAATTACTTCTATACGTGACGAAATTCTAACACTGAATGGAATTTGGCGAACTTCGTTGCATTAATTGTACAACTGAATTGCAATACGACTGTAGTTACAACGACAATTCTAACATCACGAATGCCATCTGATGAACGGAATCTGTGATGTGTTTGTTCAGCTGATGCAAGCTGGCAGTCAAAGCGACCCAGATGACTTGTGAATATACTTATATCTCCTCAGCGGCACACAACCGACACCCAAGCGGCTGTGTGCTGCTTTTTCTATGCCCGAAAATTTTCTTCATTTGCGCGTTCCAGAAACTGAAATTCAGGCAGTCTGGAAAGGCTTGTAGGAAAATTTTTTGCAAAAGCAGGGAAAACCTCTTCGTATAGCGAATACTGTCCTTGTCCAGCGAACCTGTTGCAATTCTGGATGAGGATGGCAATACCGTCGTCAGCTACGGATATGATGCGTGGGGTGCGCCGCTGTGGTGTACCGGCGAACTGGCGGAAACGCTGGGCAAGGTGCAGCTGTTTAGGTATCGCGGGTATGTGTTTGACGAGGAGACGGGGCTGTACTATCTCAGGAGTCGGTACTATAATCCGGGGTGGGGCAGTTTGTTAATGCTGATGCGCTTATCTCAACGTTCCAGAAAAGCAGCAAGCACAATTTGTTTTCCTACTGTGGAAACTCTGTAATTTCCTATATGGATCCGGATGGCTTGCTCGCTATTCAGGGACTGCTGCTTGCTGGGGTGCTTGCTGTCTGTACACTTTTGTTGAGTGGCTGTGCCGCAAAAACAGACTATGGTGCAGCTTCAACATACAAACCAACGACTTCTACCAAGTATAACTGCTATGCATACGCTTTAGGCGAAACAGAATGGAGGTATGTTGGTGGAAGTCCTGATGCAGTTCAAGATTTCAGTGTTGAAAATGTTGCCCAAATGGTATTGGATGATGCAAAAGCTGATGGAAGGTCTATGCGCATCATTGATTCTTATGATAGTCCCATCAATCCAAATGAGTACAGAATTGCATTAAGAACTAGTGAAGCGGATTATCATTTTATGTTACAGCACAGTGATGGTTCTTGGTCGCACAAATCCAGTTCCCTGCCTTCACGCTTAATTGCTGGAGATAATCCAAGTGAAATAGCATGGGATGGGTATGCAAAGACAGGTAGAGTCATTTGCAATAATTACCACGACAGTAAAACTGTATATTTTGCTGTTACCAAGTGAGAGAGGAGAAGGTAAATTGAAAAAAGCTCACGTAATTTCTTACATAATTGCGACAGCATTATTTTGTGGAATTGTGTGCTTAATTGTTGTTTTTCATAACAAAACCAATGGAGATGAAAACATGAAACAATGTTTTACTATCGATGACTTGTCCGTTATTGAGATAGGTGTATCCAGTTTGAATGATATATGTGCGATTGTACCAGAAGACAACGTAATGGTCACATCGTATGGCGGACTAGGTGAGTTGCCTGCGACAAATGGAGGCAAAATTCAAATCAGATTTGTTGGACCACAACTAATAGTGGAAGATATTAGATACATACCTGCAGGATAATGCAGCGTATCGTCAATAGTAATCCACACAATCATAAGAATATTCTATTCCCAGCCCGTCGCGTCCTGTGCTCCTCGCACAAGCCGCCGACGGGCTGGCAGCAAAAACTTCCGCAAAAGCAGGAAAAACCTCTTCATATAGCGAATACTGCCCTTGCCCAGCGAATCTGTTGCGATTCTGGATGAGAATGGAAATACCGTCGTTAGCTACGGCTACGATGCGTGGGGCGCGCCGCTGTGGTGTACTGGCGAACTGGCAGAAACGCTGGGCAAGGTGCAGCCGTTCCGCTATCGCGGGTATGTGTTTGACGAGGAGACGGGGCTGTACTATCTGCGGAGCCGGTACTATAATCCGGGGTGGGGACGGTTTACCAATATGGATATTGGCGTTAAAATCTCACGGTGTGTTTTGGAGAATAACGTATATGCATACTGCTTTAATAACATTCTGACGCAGGCGGATGCTGAAGGAACGGATGCATATTGGCTGACGGATTCGGGCAATGTAGGCGGATTGGGTCATACGTCATTACTCATTGAGGATGATGATGGCACATGGTATTACTTCTACTGGGGGCCTGAAGCGGTGGGAGTGCCTGTTTGGACTCAAGCAAAAGTGATTCTGCAGAATGTTCCAGTCTCGTTTGATAGCAATGGTTTGCTGAATCTTGACGCGCTGAATGACACATTGAATCATACACGGATGAAAGATAAAAAGCCATTATATGGACGCAAGTATGATCGTGCCACTTTGTTTACTGGAGACTATAGCAGATCAGTTGACTATGCTGAATTACTCCGTGCTACATATACAGATAAAGATAGTATGTATAGAATTGTACCTGCATATAATGTCTTATATACAAATTGCATGCAAGCTTCCGCTGCTGTTATGCAAGCTTCAAACCCGTTCTTTGAAAACCCAATAATGTGGTTAATGTTTGGTAGTGCTTCTCTTGATACCGTCCCAAGATATGTAGGATGGACTTTTGAAGTATCAGGTTTTCCGACGGTAAAAACCGAAATGATGCCAATTGGTATGGAATATTAATAAAAAAAGGAGGTTCGTTCTATGAAGCTGCTTTCTGTGCTGATGGTTGTGGTATGCTTGTTTATGTCTTCCGCTCATGCCGAAATCAATATGATTGATCCGGGAGCCAGAAGTTCATATTATGGGAACTTCCTGATGTCTTACGACGCAGAATCCCAAACATATTGGGCAATGATTCATGTAGTAAACCAAATTTTCGGCGTTACGGTTCGGCATCGCTATCGAGTATATCGAATGTCACAGGACTGGTCGGATATTTCACTTGAATTTGAAACAATGCACTCGATATACAGCATGGTTGCTGCGCCAGAAGGACTTTTGTACGAACGAGAAATTTATTTCGTTTATACTTCATCTGACATATACTACTATCATACCCAAAGCAGAGAAAACAAACGCTGCGTTTCCTATGTCCTGTGTGGTGCAATGGATAATGCTCCCCTATATTACAGAGACATTGGCTTATGTTCATACGACAGCACGAGCAAGTCCGAAACAGTAATTATTAAGGGAGATGTAATAGCACAGGATAATGAACAGTGTATCTATCAGACGGAAGATGGCTCTACATTTGCTTTTTTGTTTCAATCGGGTACGTCCATTCCCGTTGTGATTCCGGAGAATATTTCACGAATCAGCAATGGCTATATGCTCGATGAAGAAAATATGATGCTATATAGCCCAGATAATTCTGTCGTCTCGGTTCCGTTTATTGCGGGAGCAAAGTCTATTTCAATGAAGGACGGCTTCTTATGTGCGCTGGATGCCTCTTCGGAGTCAGTTACTCTGCACTATATTTCCCTCAATCACCCGGAAGAAGTTACATCTGTCACGCTCCCGCATGTTTATGATTGGAACCTGAACGTGCAGAATGGAAATGCTTTTTTCTATACGAAACCCGGAAGAGAAATCTTGGCGCTGGATTTATCAACGAATTCGTTCAAAACAATTACGCTGACGGAATGATGGCATGGGCGTTTTTGTGCGAATAGATAGGGAAAATAGATAGCAGTCCTCGGTGGCACACAACTGACTCCCACTCGGTTGTGTGCCGTTTCTGTGTAATCGGCATGGTCAATAACTAAGTGGTGAAAGACCACAACGTACTTGGCAGTAAGAAGTGTTAGTCGAGGGCGAGTATATCCATTGAGAGGTGGAAACTGAAGGAAGCTGGATGGCAGCGAAAAATCTGCAAATTCCGAACGATAAGGCATACCAGTGGGGCATTTTAGATTGGGCTATTGGAGAATAGTTGGAAGCTAAGTTTTAACATATCCCATTATAAACGAAAGACTCGCAGCGGCAGGAGACTTTGGTATCCTGCCGCTGCGAGTTCTTGCTCTTATGCGATTGAACCGCCGTGTATCGGTCGGTAGGCACGGTGGTGTAGGAGTTCGGCTCTCTACATCCATTGCCAAAGTTGCCATCAGCAGTTTCCGCGATTCTTCTTGGAAGCCAATCAGTTCATTCCAATTGCTGCTTTTTACGGCGGTAATCAATTCCTGCCTGATTTCCTCGTTGGGAATGAATGCCGTTTCGGAATCCTCGTTATATCCCAAATGGTAAACTCATCAAAGTTATTTAGCGCCGACTGCGTTTTTTCTTTCCTGATAGGAAGAATGCCTGTCAGATAAGCCAGCTGAATATACTTCGTCGGCTCCGTTCCTTTGAACATGCCTCGAAGAAAGTTGATGTAATCTTCCTGTACCTTCGCATTGGCAGCTTCGTCACGAATCAGAACATCCCATTCGTCAATAATAACGATGAATTTTTGTCCTGTCTTTTCATTCACCTGTGAAAGGGCATTCGGCAGTGTTGCAACATTCTCTGGAAGAACAGCTGGATAGATTTCTCGGAGTTCAGCCAGCACGCTGCTTGTAATGTACGCTGCAACATGCGCCGCGTCAACGCAGTTTGCCAGAAACCACTGAACGTCGATGTGAATCACGTCGTATTTGTTCAGGTGCTTCTTGAAGTCAGCAGACTTGCTGATTTCCAATCCGGCGAACATTGCTTTCAAGTCGCAGCCCTTGCTGTAATACGCCGTCAGCATATTGGCGGTGATGGACTTCCCGAACCGCCGCGGACGGCTGTTGCAGATATACCCTTCCATCGTGCCAAGAACGCGATTGATGTATGCAATCATTCCGGTTTTGTCAACATAAATTTGCGAGTTCAGCGCAACCTGAAAAGCGCTGTTGTTCGGATTCACAAAGCGCCCCATTGCCTCTGCTCCTTTCCGAAGGATGTTTGCTGAGGTTTTGATTTCCACGACTGCTCAATGAAATCACCCCTTAGCCTGCTCTTATTTTACTATTGATTTCGGGAAATAGCAAGGAAATCAGACGACGGGCAGCATCAATTTTCCAATACGAAGGAATGCAATCTGCAACGATATTTCAAAAGAAACGGGGAAAATCTTCATTTTTGCAAGCAATGATTGAAAGTATAGTTAGAATGTTTGCCGACAAAGATGAAGATTTCTGCTGCAAAATTGCATAAGGCAATTGAAATACTAATCAAGACGTAAGGAACTGCTATTAAGCTGCGATTTCTGGATTTTCCGCCATCATCAGCATTGGCTTATGAAAAAAGATATATTCTTTAGCCGTTGATGGTGCATCCTGCGCTGCTCTTCATGACCGCACCTCACGATACTTCCGCTCCAGTCCTTCCGTTTTCTCCCGAATTTCCTCTGCAATCTGTTTGCATACTTTTGTCGGCATTCCAGCCACTCGTCCTACTGCTAATACGTCCTTCATGCCGGGGTCACGCCCATTGCCATTCACCGTGGTCGTGTGTTCACCATAATACGTTGTACTCCAATGCCGATGTCTACGGGCATTCAAGGATTATCAACTCTTGAAAATGCTCTCCAGATATGCGTCATTCCCTGTTGTCGCAATCCAATACTGGCATTTCTCGCGCCAACGCCCTCAAACTGGCATTTGCCGGAATAATAAAATTGCTCTTATACTTTCCATGTTGCATTGCAATGGACTTGACATTCCTATGTGAAAAACGATGAAATTACTGGAAAATATTCTTCAACTTTGGAAAACAACAAGTTAATCTGACTGAGTAGCCAGCCGATGTAGACTGGTGCGGTAGTGAATACAGGCTGACTGTATATTGCAAAAAAAGCAGCGAAACTTTCATTTTTGCAATCAAATATTGAAAGTATAGTTCCATGATGGCTATGCATGCGTCATTTTCCAAGGGGAAGAATACTCACTTGATATTGTTCTTCGGCGCGGGACTTTCTTTTCGCAGGGCGTTTTGCTATAATAGAATTGCTTTTTGCTTGCGCGACGTCGTTCGCCGCCTTTTTTGCGCAGGTTCGGTGTGACGCGGACGTTTTGCGCGAAATAATGAAAGAATGTCGCAACTGGTGAAGCAAAGAAAAGAAAAAAACAAAAACGCCCTTTGCGCGAATATGTTATTTTGTGTTCATTTGTGCTATTATGTCAAAGATATTCCATTGTTTCTGGTGAAAACTTGTGCTATACTATTATCAATAGAACCGATAGGAATTCGGTTCAACAATTGCAAAGGAGGCTTCCCTATGAAGAAATTCCTCTCCGTCGTATCTCTGCTGATGGCGCTCATGATGCTCTGCACCAGCGCGCTGGCGAACGAACAGAAATATGATGAACCCGTGACGGTGCATTTCGTTCGTTCCACGGACGACACGCTCGACGCGAACTACTTCTCGCAGCATCCCGACAAGACCATGACCGACAACCTCTGGTGCGATCTGTTCCGCGACGAGCTGAACATCAACGTGGAATACGACTGGATCGTGAAGAGCGGCGACGAATACGACCAGAAGCTGGCTGCGGAGCTGGCCGTCGGCGCCATTCCGGAGTTCGTGAACGTGACCGCTCTGCAAGCCAAGCAGCTGTATGAGGCGGGTCTGATTATGCCGCTGGACGAAATCTACAACGAGTACGCAACCGAGCAGACCAAGCGCGTCATGCTGGAAACCGGCACTTCTCCCTTTGACGCGGTCACCTTCGACGGTCAGCTTTACGCGCTGCCCGTGGTTGGCGAAACGCTGATGATTGCCGACCTGATGTGGATTCGCACAGACTGGCTGGAAAAGCTGAACCTGCCCGTTCCCACCACCATGGACGAGCTGATTGCTACGGCGAAGGCCTTCGCTGAGGCTGACTTCGACGGCAACGGCGTGAACGACACCATCGGCATGGCCGTGTCCAAGACGCCTTGGGATCAGCTGTTCACGCTGAAGGGCTTCTTCAATGCGTTCGACTCCTATCCCGAAATCTGGGTGGACGACGGCACGGGCAAGCTGGTGTACGGCTCTACGCTGCCCGGTACCAAGGACGCGCTGGCGACGCTGCATCAGATGTATGTGGACGGTCTGCTGGATCCTGAATTTGCCGTTAAGGACGACGGCAAGGTGGCGGAAGCGACCACTTCCGGCAAGTGCGGCATCATGTTTGGTGCACAGTGGAACTCTATTTATCCCCTCCAGAACAGCAAAAACCTTGAACCCGAAGGACAGTGGCAGGCGTTCCCCATCGTAACGGCTACCGACCACAAGGCGAAGGCGCAGACGGACGTCGGCACTACCGCTTGGACCGTGGTTCGCAAGGACTGCGAGCATCCCGAAGCCGTCGTGAAGATGTACAACCTCTTCATCGACAAGTGCTGGGGTCCCAACAACGAAAACGGCGTGTACTACGCGCCCCTGGATTCCGAGTCCATCTGGAAGCTGTCCCCTGTGACCCCCACCAAGCCTGACAAGAACCTGAACGCTTTCCTCGATCTGGAAGCGGCGCGTCAGTCCGGCGATTTCTCTCAGGTCACCGGTGAAGGCTACTCCATCCTTCAGAAGCTTCAGGCGTTTGAATCCGGCTCCGAGGAAGGCTTCGCCCTGTGGGGCTGGGAGCGCATCTACGGTGCGGAAGGCGCTTACGGCGTGCTGAACTACTACAAGGAAAATAATCTGACGCAGGACATGATGTTCGTTGGCGCACCCACCGAAAGCATGACCCTGTACATGAGCTACCTCAAGGACCTGCAGAACGAAACCTTCGTGAAGATCATCACCGGCGAGGAAACCATTGACGCTTTCGACCGGTTTGTGGAAAACTTCTACGCCAACGGCGGCGACGCGATTACTGAAGAAGTCAACGAATGGTATGCTTCCTTGAAGTAATCTGACCGATTGACTAACGGGGGCTGGTGACAACATCAGCCCCCGCTTTCAAATCAATTCCAGCAGGGGGTGACGACTGTGGAAAAAAGCATTGTAAGCAAAAATTACGTCAACCTGAAGCGCGTTCGGAGAAGAAAACGCTTGTGGCGCGAGCTGCCCTTTCATCTAATGCTGCTGCCCGGCGTTATTCTTGTCTTCATCTATATGTACCTTCCCATGATTGGGCTGAAGATCGCATTTGAGAACTTTATTCCGGCGAAGGGACTGTTTGGTCCTCAGAAATTTGTCGGCATGAGGAACTTCCAAATGCTGCTGCGAAATCCCCAGACGATGCCTGCGCTCCGCAACACGATCATCATCTCGGCGTGGAAAATGGCGTTGCATCTGCTCGTGCCTGTCATCGTGTCCATTTTGCTCAATGAGATTCAAAGCAATGCCTTCCGGCGCATCTCGCAAACCTTGATTTATCTGCCCCACTTCCTGAGCTGGATTATTCTGGCGGGTATTATGATTGACCTGCTGTCGCCCAACGGCGGTCTTGTTAATCGCTTCCTGGGGCTATTCGGCGCTGAACCGATTTTCTTCCTTGGCAGCAACAAATGGTTCCGATTTACGCTGGTGTTTACCGACGTATGGAAGGAATTTGGCTTTGGTACGATTGTGTATCTGGCTGCTATTACCAACATTGATCCCACCCAGTATGAAGCCGCGACCATTGACGGCGCCAACCGCTTTCAGCGGATCATGCATGTCACCTTGCCCAATATGCGCATGATTATCGTGCTGATGATGGTGCTGAGCCTTGGCAACGTGCTCAATGCCGGTTTTGATCAGGTTTATAACATGTACAGCGAGGCTGTTTATTCCACCGGCGATATTCTGGATACGTTCATCTATCGCCTGAGCTTTAAGAACGGTCTGTGGGGACAGTCCGCCGCTGTGAGCATGTTCAAATCCGTTGTATCGACACTCTTTATCTCTGTAAGCTATCTGTGCGCCTACAAGTTCGCAGATTACAGAGTTTTCTGATGAGGAGGCGCGTGGTATGGTTAAGTCAAAGAGCTTCGGAGCCCGGGTATTCGTTGTGGTCAACGCCCTGGTAATCGGTTTGCTGGCCGCGTCTTGCCTGATTCCGCTGATTCACGTATTCGCCATCTCCCTGTCAGATAAGTCCTCTGCCTCCGGCGGACTGGTTACGCTGTGGCCGGTGAATTTCACGCTGGAAAGCTATAAGTATGTCATCAACCGCGCTCCCTTCTGGACGGCGATGCTTGTTTCGCTCAAGCGTGTGCTGGTCGGCGTGAGCCTGAACATGTTTTTCTGCATCATTTGCGCCTATCCGCTGAGCAAGGAAACAAACCAGTTCCGCGCCCGCACGGCGTATGCATGGTATTTCTTCATTACCATGCTGGTTTCCGGCGGCATGATTCCGCTGTACATGGTCATTAACCTTACTGGACTCAAGGGAACCTTCTGGTCGCTGGTGATTCCCGGCGCTGTCCCTGTGTACAACATTATTCTGCTGCTGAATTTCTTCCGTCAGACGCCCCGAGAGCTGGAGGAGGCCGCCATCATGGACGGCGCCAGCCAGTGGCGCATTCTGTGGCAGATCTTTGTGCCCACCTCCAAGGCGGCGCTCGCCACCGTCGCCCTGTACTCCACTGTGTATCACTGGAACGAATGGTTCAACGGCATCATCTACAGCAGAGGTCCGGAGCAATATCCTTTGCAGAGCTACATGAGAACCATCGTTATTGACCAGAAGCTCACGCAGATGGGCGCCGGCGACTGGGAAGCACTTGCCTTGGTATCCGACAAAACCGTGAAATGCGCCATGATTTTTGTAGCATGCTTCCCGATGCTGGTGCTGTATCCTTTCTTGCAGCGCTACTTCGTCAAGGGCATGGTGCTGGGGTCTGTGAAGGGATAATTGCGCATGCATAAACAGCCGCTGGGTCTAAATCGCCGTGGGTTCATCCGCCTGCTGGCCATCACGGTCGCCGTGGTGCTGGTGTTCTATTCCATCGGGCTTTACTTGAACCATATGGGATTGCAGACCCTTCATGGGAACATGGAGGCGCTTAGCGAACGGGAATGCAGCTATATTGCGTCGCAAATCAATCTGGAGGTCGGAAATCTGATTACCCAGTGTCAGGAGCTTGCGGCGGATAAGGAGCTGCTGCGGTATGTGATCGCCTATCCGCGGCTCAGCGCCTATCAGCGCATCGCCAGCATTAGCGGTCTGTCTGATAAGCTGCTCCGCATGAAGCGCTCGTGTGATTTGCTGGAAAACGCAAAGATCCTGCTGCCGCAGATCGACCGCGTTATCTCGACGGAAAAATCCATCTATGATACGATGGATCGGAGCGAATACGCGACTTTCCGGCAATTGGTGGACGGAAAGCTGCTGCGCATCGCAGAGCATGGGGACAATCTGTACATGCTTTGCAGCCCTGTAACGCGGGGCGAGCCGATGTTCCTCATTTCTGTCTGCATATCACCGGAACGTCTCGAACGGCGAATGCGCCTGTTGGCCAGCGAAAACGCGCTGGACATGACGCTGTATACGCCGGAAGGCACGGTGTTTTTCAGTGCCGGAACGAAAAATGGGTTGCTGTCCGCCGGAAAGGAGGGCAGCAGCCTTTTGGGCGTGCAGGGGGAAAGCACTTTTTCCGCAGAGGCGGAAATACCGCTGCTGCATCTTACGCTTCGCTGTGTCGGCACGATAGCGGATGAATTGCAGCCGCTGATGCGCCATCGTATGTGGGTCTGCCTGCTGACCGCGCTGGCGCTGGTGCTGCTGGTTATTTATCTTACCTATTTCCGGCGATATATCCTTCAGCCGCTGGATACCATTGCCGATTCCCTGCGTCAGGCAGGCGAAACGGGACATTTCCATATTGACCGCTCGGATGCGGGCTTTGACGACCTCTACGCCCAGTTTAACTCCATGATGGAGAATCTGGAAAGCCTCAAGGCGCAGGTTTATGAGGAACGGCTGCGCGCACAGCAGGCGGAGATTCGGCAGCTGCAAATGCAAATCAATCCGCATTTCTTTTACAACACGCTCTTTATGGTCTACCGCATGGCGCAGCAGGACGGCAACGAAGACATTGCGCGGCTGAGCCTGAATCTGAGCCGCTATTACCGCTACATCACGACCATTCCGGAGCATGACGTTCCCCTGCGCGACGAGGTGAACCATATCCGGCAGTACCTGGAAATTCAAGGGATGCGTTTTTCTCCACGGGTGCGCGTGCATATGAACGAACTGCCGGAGGAAATCGCGCAGGAAAACATACCGCCGCTGATTCTTCAGCCGGTGGTGGAGAATGCCTTTGTGCATGGCGTGAAGAACAAGCAAAGCGGCGGCGTGGTGGAGGTCAGCTTTATCATGGAGCAGGATCGCTTCGGCGTAACGGTATATGATAACGGCGGAACGATGGATGCGGAGAACGTGCGCCGCCTGGACGAGCGAATGCGCGCCGGAGAACTGGCGGAGGGCAGCGCGCTGTATAACCTGTATCGCCGCATGGAGCTGCTCTACGGTGATCATTATGAGCTGAAACTGGAAAGCTTTGCGGACGGATTGTCTGTGACAATCCTATTCCCGAGGACAGGGAGGTGAGGCGGCGTGGAATCGCTTCTTATTGTCGATGACGAGGTTATCATTGCCGACGGATTGTACCATATGCTTCAGGAGGTGTTTCAGGACAGGCTGGAGGTTCGCCGCTGCTACAGCTGCGACGAGGCGTGCGCCGTGATGAACCGCAACCGCGTGGATATTCTGCTGACCGATATTGAAATGCCCGGAGCGTCGGGGCTGGAGCTTCACCGCATGGTGCGCGAACGCTGGCCGATGACCCGCGTTATCTACCTGACCGGCTATTCCGATTTTGATTATGCGCGCCGAGCGCTGAAGCAGCGTGCGTTTGCGTATGTACTCAAAAGCGAGGGCGACCAAGTGCTTATCAGCACGGTGGAAAGAGCGGTAGAGAACCTGCAGGAGGAAAGCGCGAGGCTGATGCGGCAGGCGGCGGTGGCGAGCGAATATGCAAGGCAGCTGCGGCAGCTGGTGTTCCATGCCATGTACGGCGGACAGCTGCAAGAGGAATCGCTGCTTGCCGCCATCAAGGACAGCGGTTTTCCCTTTGACGCACATCGACCGGTGCGTATGGGATATGGCATGTTCGGCGCAGCCATGCGCCCCGAGCTTCTGCATCAGTCGATGAACCTGATCGAGGAGCTGATGCGCCCCCATTTGCCGATGCTGCTGACCGACATGAATGCCCGCTGCTTCTCCATTGTGTTTCAGCCCTCGGAGGAGGACAGCGCGCTGCTGGAGGGACACCTGGAGAATGCGCAGCGGATGATCGAGCAGCAGGGACAGCAGCTGACGCTCTGCCTGATGGACTGCGAAACAGAATGGAAGGCATTGGGGAAGGGAGCGGCGCAGATGCTGGAGCTGATCAATCAGGTCAGCCCCGCGTCCGGCGAACTGGTCACGCTGCACGCGACGCAGGCGCAGCCAACGTCCTCGATGCCGCTGGTATCCGTCAGCGACGGACAGGCAAGCCTTATCCGCATGAAGGAATACCTGCTTACCGGTCAGGAGGATCTCTTTGCTGAAGAAACCCCGCGCTTTTTTCAGCTTCTGGCAGATACCAGCGATAAGCGAAGCACCGATGAGCTTTACGAGGCGCTGGCGCAGTTCATGCGCGATTGCAGCGGCGCCTTCCTGACGGGCGACATTGCGTCGCCCGCGCTGGAAAGGCTGGTGATTAAGCCCGGAACGCCGCTCAGCGAGCTACAGCGCAAGCTGAACCATCTGGCGCAGGAGGTATTCAATGTACGCTCCAAAAAGCAAATGCACCGTCAGCGACACATTGTGCGGCAGATTGACCAGTATATAGCCGAGCATCTAAGCGGCGATTTGTCGCTCACCGCGATTGCGGACGCGCTGCATTTCCATCCCACCTACATTTCGCGTGTGTACCGTGAATGCAGCAGCGTGTCGTTCAGCGACAGCATTGCACAGTCCCGGCTGAAGAAGGCGTGCAGCCTCCTCAGCGAAACCGACCAGTCCATCGCCTCTATTGCGGAGCAGACGGGCTTCAATACCGCCAACTATTTTGCCCGATGGTTCCGGAAATGGATGGGCTGCACCGCGCAGGAGTATCGGGAACGCTCGCGAGATCATGCGTAATACGATTTCCTGATTCAACTGCGCCATCTGCTTGCGCCTTGGTGCATTCTCATTTGGAAATAATATAAGGCGCTGCCCGGTTTGAGAAAAAATCAAACCGGGCAGCGTTTTATCTGGAAATCGTATTATTGCTTTTTGATGCGCACCGAATCGCGCATAACGACGTCTACGCCGATTTCTGTCTTAATGGTGCAGGGCATATCGCGCTCCACCAGAGAAAGCAGCGTGCGAACCACCGTCACGCCCAGCTCCTTTCGGCAGACGCGGATGGTGCTTAGCTGAGGGGTACAGCGTCAAGGGCTGATCGAACGAGATGACACATCATGGGGAGCCGACGCACGCGTTCTGGCTCCCTATTTTGACGCTTGAATGCAAGGCAGGAGGTCGATTCTGACATGCAACACCATGTGCTGCGGCTGGACGCCCCCGGAACGGCTTTCCACGAAAGCATGCTGCTGGGCAACGGCTGGATGGGGCAGGCGATACATGGTCAGCCGGAGCATGAAACGCTGGAGCTGAGCCACATCGCCTTTTATTCCGGTTCCCCGGATGAGGATACGCCTGAAGCCGCCGCGCCGGAGTCCTTCCGCCTAGCGCGGCAGGCGGCGCTTGACGGCGATTATGCGGCGGCGGATCGGCAGATTGAAAGCTTCATGGGAAGCAAAGAACAGTACGGCACCTCGATGCCGGTCGGAACGCTGCGAATTACGCAGACGCTGGGCGCATGGCGGGATTACGGACGAAGCCTGGATCTGGAAGAGGGCTTGATGCAGCTGAGCTTCCGCCACGAGGGCGGTATGCAGCGGCGGGAGTGCTTCTGTTCTTACCCGGATCGGGCGTTCTTCCTTCGGGCAACGGATGATGCGCCCATGACCGTGCGCATTGCCATGGGAGATGGCGCGGCGAAGGCAAGCGCGTATAAGGGCGGCTTACTGCTGGATGCGTGGGCGCATGAAAACCGCCACAGCGACGGGACGTGCGGGACGCATCTGCTGGGACTTGTTACGGTGGACGCAGGGGATGGCGCGGTCGTCTGTACCGGCGATGCGCTGGAAATTCACGGAAGTCACGAATGGCTGCTGCGGCTGACGATGGTATCCGACTTTACGCCGGAGGAGCAGCAAGTGCGTCTTCCTGACGCGGCTTGGACGGAAAACGCCAAGGAGCGGCTATTCGCTCGCTGCGCCTTGGCGGACTATGCCATGCTTCGCGCACACCATGCTGCGGATTTTTCCGGGCAGACGCAGACCGCACGGCTTCATTTGGCGGGCGACGATACGGCGAACGACGCGGAAATGCTCTTTGCCTTCGGCCGCTATCTGACCGTCAGCGGCGCGAGAGCGGACGCGCCGCTGCCCATGTCCCTGCAAGGCGTGTGGAACGACAACGTTGCCTGCCGCATCGGCTGGACGTGCGATATGCACTTGGACATCAACACCCAGATGAACTATTGGCTGTGCGAATCCAGCGGCTTGAGTGAAAGCCATCTGCCGTTGTTCGCATGGATGGAAAAGCGGCTGATTCCGCATGGACGCAGGAACGCCCAGCGTCACTACGGCTTGCCGGGATGGGCAGCGGAGCTGGTTGCAAACGCATGGGGCTATGCGCAGCCCTACTGGAACAAGAGTCTTGCGCCCTGTCCGGCCTGCGGCGCATGGCTGGCGCTGGACTACATGACCTACTATCGCCGCACAGGGGACGAGGCTTTCTTGAAGGAGAAGGCGCTTCCGGCGCTGCGGGAAGCGGCGGCGTTCTTTCTGGCGTATCTTTTTGAGGACGAGGAGGGCTTCCTGACCTGCGGCCCGTCGATTTCTCCGGAAAATGCGTTCGTGACGGAAAACGGAAAATGCTATTCCTCCGTTGGAACAGCGTTTGAGCTGAGCATGATCCGTGCGCTTCTGACGGATGATCTGGAAGCCCATAGGGCGCTTCGGCTTCCCGAGGACGCACATCAGCGCGCTGTTCGGGAGGCGCTGGCAAAGCTGCCGCCGCTGCGCACGCTGCCAGATGGCACGCTGGCGGAATGGTCGCACAATCTGCCTCCGGCGGACAGACAGCATCGACACATGAGCCATATGGTCGGACTGTATCCGCTGTATCAGATTACGCCGGAGGAAACGCCGGAATTAGCCGACGCGGCGCGGGAAAGCATCCGCCAGCGGCTTACTCCTTATGAAAAATGGGAGGATACTGGCTGGGCGCGGAATATGCTGACGCTTTACAGTGCGCGTCTGGGAGATGGAGAGCAGGCGCAGTTCCATTTTTCGGAGCTGTGCCGCCGTTTGACCATGCCGAACCTGTTGGTGATGCACCCGCCCACGCGGGGCGCGTCCTCCTTTGCGCCGGTCTGGGAGCTGGACGGCAACACGGGCGCAGCGCAGGCGGTTGTGGAAATGCTGCTGCAAAGCCGGAAAAACCGAATTGACCTGCTGCCTGCATTGCCGGAGGCGTGGACGGAGGGCTGCTTTGAGGGCTTGATGGCGGATGGCCCGGTGCGGGTATCCGCCAAGTGGCGGGACGGCGCTTTGACGGAGGTTATGCTGCTGAGCTGGCGCGACAGGGAAGTTACGCTGCATTGCCGAGGCTGGGAGCAAACAATCAGCCTTCGGGCAGGAAAGCCATATACGGTGATTCAAGGAAGGGAGCAATCAACATGAACGAAGCGAACAAGAAGCTGCGCATTGGTGTGCTCGGACTGGGGGAGGGACGCAGCGTCATCTCGGCCGTGCAGAGCAGCGGGCTGTGGAAGCTGGGCGCCATCTGCGACCTGAACGAGCAGCTGTGCCGAGAGCGAGCGGAGGAGTTTCACCTTTCCGGTTACTGCACCGATTATCAGGAGATGCTGCGGGATGAAAGCATTGACGTGATCGGCATTTACACACCCGACCAGCTTCATGCCCAACATATCATCATGGCGTTGGAAGCGGGCAAGCATGTGGTCTGCACCAAGCCGCTGATGGTGGACTTGACCATGGCCAAGGAACTGCTGGAAGCGCAGCGAAGGAGCGGCAAGCAGGTTTTCATCGGGCAAAGCTCCCGATACTTTGAAGCCGCCATGCACCAGCGCCGCGATTTTGAGAAGGGTCGTAACGGCGAATTGGTGACGGTGGAAACCCATTACAACAGCGACTCCCGCTGGTTCCTGGAACGGGCATGGAGCCATCGCGAGGGCTTTTCATGGATGTACAATTTTTTGATTCACGCGGTTGACTTGGCGCTGTGGTATCTGCCGGAGGTGGAGGACGTATACGGGGTGGGCGTTTGCTCTGCCAACAGCGCGTCCCGCGGCGTTATGGCGCCCGATTCGCTCAAGTTCCTTCTCAAGGACAAGCGCGGTGTCTGCGCCAGCGTCAATGGGAATTATGCGGTGCCGGGTTTTGGCAAGCAGGCGGAGCATTTCATCTCCTGCACCCTGCGCGGAACCAGCGGTTCATCCAAGGCGGAATGCCCCTTCGATTACTACCATCATTTCTCCGAGCCGGGAATTTTCAATACCACGGTTCATGAAAATTACGACGAGCGCAGACCTTATTATTACCGGTTTGAAGGGGACAGCCATCATGCCGGGGAATACCAGAACTATCTGGATTACTTTGCCCGCTGCATCTGGGACGGCGAAACGCCCAAGCCCGATCTGTCGGAGGGCATTCGCACCATCGCCGTCATGGAGGCCATGCGTCGTTCACTGTCCTCCGGGCGCGTGGAGAAGGTTTCCATTGTGCTGGAGGATTGGAAGCTGAAGGAGGAGATTCAGGGATGAAGTACATCAAGCCGTGGAAACAGGGAAAACTGCGTGTAAGTGAAAATGGCCGCTATCTTCGCAACGGCGAGCAGCCCTTCTTCTATCTGGGCGATACTGCATGGCTGCTGTGCCCGGTCTGCGATGAGGAAGAGGCGAAGCTGTACCTGACCAACCGCCGCGACAAGGGGTTCAATGTGATTCAGACGGTGCTGATTCACCGCCTGCCGGAAATGCCCGCCACCAATCCCGCTGAGGTCGAAAAGGATCCGACAGATCCCGCTTACTGGAGCTTTGTGGATCGAGTGATGGACATTGCCGAAGAGCTGGGACTGTATATGGCGCTGCTTCCCGCATGGGGACATGTGGTGAAGGAGGGGTACATTAGCGAGGAGAATATCGACCGCTATGTGACCTTTCTGGCGAATCGGTACGGCTCGCGTCCGAATGTCATTTGGCTGTTGGGCGGCGATATTCGCGGCGACCAGCAGCATGATCTGTACTGCCGGGAGGGACGCTTGTTCAAGCAGCTGAATCCGGACAAACTGGTGGGCTACCATCCATTCGGGCGCACTTCGTCGTCCCTTTGGTTCCACGATGAACCGTGGCTGGATTTCAATATGTTCCAGTCCGGGCATCGCCGCTATGATCAGGTTACGCTGGGCGCGTGGGACGACAATCGGCTGGACGCTGAAACCTACTTCGGGGAGGACAACTGGCGCTATGTGGATCGCGACTACGCCATGACCCCTGTGAAGCCTACGCTGGATGGTGAACCCTCCTATGAGCAAATTCTGCAAGGTCTGCACGATCTCTCCCAGCCCTACTGGCGGGAGTGGGATGTTCGCCGCTATGCCTACTGGTCGGTATTTCAGGGTTCGATGGGACACACCTACGGCGACAACAGCATCCAGCAGTTCTTCCATACGCCGACCATTCCCGGTTCCTTTGGCGTGCGCTACACATGGCAGGATTCACTGCATCATGTCGGTTCGGAGCAGATGGGCATCCTGAAGGATTTGATGGAATCCGTCGATTACCAATCGGGTCATGAGGCAACGGCGCTGCTGCTTTCGCCGCAGGGGAAAAAGTACCGCCGCATCAGTGCCTTTGCGGGGAATGACTTCCTCTTTGCGTATACCTATCTCGGCGAAGCGTTCACGCTGTCCTTGACGCCCTATGCGGGACGAAGGCTGACGGTCAGCTGGTTCAATCCGGTTAGCGGTCGGGAGAGCTTTTTGATGGATGCGACCGGAAAAGAAAGCATTGCCGTCAAGCCTGTCAAGCGTTTTACGCCGGATAACGACTGGGTACTGGTCGTTCGGGCAGAGTGAAATTCGCGGCGCAGCATGGCGCGTTCTTATCTGGAAATCGTATGATGAAAAATCCATTCACCAGCCGACCACCTCATCTGTGCGGTGTTACCTTAAATGCATAGCAAAATCCGCGTCTGCCTTCGTACTGCTGCATGGGGACGCGGATTTTTTGGTTCATCACGGAAAGCTGTGGGATAATAAAAAGGTTCTTCACGGAACCTTGGGGGCAACCGACAAGAACTGAATAAGTAAAAAGAAATAATCGTCATCGCGAAAACCGTAGCCCATACGCTTGGCAACTTTGGTTTTGTTGTTGCAGCCTTCCAGCTTGCCGGTCTGCGCTTGCCGCTGGACTTGTCAGGTGCATCTACATACAGCCTGTGTACTCCATGTATTCGAGGATGTAAGCCACAATGAACAATTCTTTCTGGTTGACGCTCTTGTGTGCGTCTTGCCAAACGCGCGAAGAACATCGGCTGGAAAGATTTTTTCTCTTCATTGACAGTTTCTCCAACTTTCAAGCGCCGATAGTACAATTCCACGCTGCTTTTGCTGAAAAAATGTGCTACAATACATATGCATCAAGGAAGTCGTATAGCCTGTTTGGCAAAAAACGCCGGGCAGCTTTTACCATATCAAACAGCTGTCCGACGAAATAAGCGAGGGGATAACAATGGACATCATCAAAATCAAAGCCGAAGTATACCAGCTTGAACAGCAGGGAAAACGCCTGCCGATTCTGCATTATTTGCAGGACGTGTGGCAGCAGGAGCCGCCGTCTGAGGGCTTGACCGTGCTGGCACTGCGGCAGATGGTTGCCTATGCGAATACGGTGGTTCAATTTTCGGAAAATTCCCCGCTGTGGGAGGCGAAAAATGAGTATTCGCTCTACAAGGCTTTTCTGCTGGATATTATTTCTTGGGGGCTGAAAAACTACCGCACGAGCAAGCAGTTCCTATGGCAAATGTGCTTTTATCTCAATCCGGAATACACCTATTACTATATGTACGGCAGGGAGATAACGGACGACAATGCGGTTTAATGGAAGAAGACGCTGTTTCAGGAAGCCGCCCAGCTATATCCGGACAGCTTGCTTTTCAAGTGCATTGACCCTATCGAGTGCATGGATCATCGGCGGCTGGACAGATTTACGGAAGAAGAGAAAGCGCAGATTCGCGCGGAACTCGCGGAATGAAATTGCAGGAGAATGAACTGGATCACGAAGTTGTGTGGATTTTTGACCACTATCTGTTTCATGAGGGGATTCAGCGATAAGTTTTGCGGGGAATAACAATAAGAAGCTGCGCGGCGATGCCACCATGACGGCAAAGCCACGCAGTTTTTATCCAGTTTCTTGTCGTGTCAGAAGGCACGCATCCCGCCCTCCTCCCACAATTTACAACATATTTACACCCCGCCCCTCGCAATCCCCGCCGCCCCATGCTATACTAAAGTGGGTGATAATCATGCCAAAACGCATTCTCATCGTCGAGGACGACGCGGCGATTTCGCGCCTGCTCGAATCCAACCTGCGCCTGTCCGGGTATCAGCTCATTTGCACGGCGGATGGCTGCCAAGCACTGGAACTGCTGCAAAATCAACCCTTCGATTTGGCGCTGTGCGATATCATGCTGCCCGAAATCGACGGCTTCGAGCTCCTGCCGCACATGCGCGCGCAGGGCGTGCCGGTCATTTTCGTCTCCGCCAAGGCGGACGTGCAGAGCCGGGTGCGCGGGCTGCGGCTGGGCGCGGAGGACTATCTCGTCAAGCCGTTTGACATTCTGGAGCTGCTCGTGCGAATGGAAAAGGTGCTCGCGCGGTCGGACAAGCATCCGCAGAGGTTCCGGTATCGCGATATCGCCGTCGATGAGGCGAGCCACACGGTCACGAAAAGCGGAACACCGGTTTCGCTGAAGCCGATGGAGTACGAGCTGCTGCTGACGTTCATCCGCCATCCGGGCATGGTGATGACGCGGGAGGATTTGCTGCGTCAGGTGTGGGGCGATGCGTTCATCGGCGAAACGCGCACGGTGGATGTGCACGTCGCGGCACTGCGGCGCAAGTTGGATTTGGGCGGAGAACTTGCCACCGTGTACAAAATTGGCTATCGGCTGGAGGTGCTGGCGTGAAATTGTGGCTCAAGCAGACACTCGTCACCCTTGCGGTGATTCTGCTGTCCGTCAGCATGTGTCTGTACCATTTTGTGGCACAGGAGACCGACCAGCTGATTCAGCAGGCGATCCAGAGCGGCGCGCGCGACACGGCGGTTTTCTGCGACCACTTGTCTACGCTGGAACGTACGTTAACCGCTTATGACATGGATATCATCACCCGGCAAGCGCTGATTCAGTACACGTTTTCGACGTATGCACATCTGTTGCAGACAGGGGACTGCACGTGGTCGCTGGTGATGGACGGACAGTACTACTACAACACGGCATCGTGCCAGCCAATGGAAACCCTGCCGATGGCGGAGGATGCCGTCGCCGCCAGCCGCATCGTCGAGCGGGGCGGGACGCACCTGCTGATATCCGCGCAAACCATGTCGGTGCTGCAAACGCCGCTGACGGCTTATCGCGCGGCGAACATCGAATCGACATATCAACATATAAACGATTTAACGCGCGCGGCGCAGCTGTCCCTGCTGGGCTGCCTGCTGCTGTGCGGCGTGCTGCTGCCGCTGATGCTGCGGAATACGCTCGCGCCACTGCGGAAATTGGCACAGATTTCGGACAAAATCGCGTGCGGGGCATATGAACTGCGGGTTAATATTTCGGCGGATGACGAGGTGGGCGAGCTGGCGCGCGCGTTTGACCACATGGCGGATACGGTGGAGCAAAAAATTGCCGATTTGGAGGATACCGCCCGGCGGCGCGAGCTGCTGCTGGGGGCGCTGACGCACGAGATGAAAACGCCCATGACGGCAATTATTGGATTTTCTGGAAGCTTGCTGTCCATGCCGCTGACGGAGGAGGGGCGCATGGAGGCCGCCTACGAGATTCACGAGGCGGCGAAGCGAACCGAGCGCTTGAGCCAGAAGATGATGCAACTGATTTCACTACAAGAAGGAAATGCAGCGGTGCAGCAAAGGCAGGTGGATGCGCGGGAACTGCTGGAGAGGGTCTGCGCCGCAATGCCGAAAGATGCTGCTTTTGAACTTGCAGTTCATACGGAGACGCTGACGGGCGACCCGGATTTGCTCTTCTGCTTCCTGACGAACGTCGTGGACAACGCCATCAAGGCGAGCCCGGCGCACGCCGTTATCCGCTTGTCGGCGAGCAAAGAGGGGCGGCGGCAGGTGCTTGCCGTGGCGGACGCGGGCGGCGGCATTCCGGCGGACAAAATCCCCCTCGTCACCGAACCGTTTTACCGCGTGGATAAGGCGCGCAGCCGGAAATTGGGTGGCGCGGGGCTGGGGCTCAGCCTGTGCCGGATGATTGCGGAAGCGCACGGCGGGCAGCTGGAAATCCAAAGCGAGGTCGGGAAAGGCACGACGGTTTCGATGATTTGGTGCACAGAGGAAAAGTAAAGTGCGTAAAAGAAGCTGAGTATTCCCCGAAACGCCGTGATTTACAACTTGCTTACAGCTTGATTGCAAGTCGATGATGACTTTCGCCCGCCCGCGTGGTACGCTGAAATCGGAGGTGAAGGACATGAAACGAACCCTTTTGCTGATGCTCGCGCTGCTGCTTCCTGCGCTTGCCGCGGCGGATGTATCGGCACAAGTCAACGCACCAGAAACATACAGCACTGTCTGGCAGAGCAGCACGGGCAGGACGATTGTCACGGTGGATGCCGCGGTTGAAATTCCCGCCGTGCCGCAGCTGATGATTTACCCTGCGGTTCAGCGTACGTTTACTGCCGATGACTTGCAGCGCGCGGCAGTCTGCTTCGGCGGTGCGCCCTATTCGGGGATGCCGAGCAGCTTGGACAGCGTGACCCGCCCCGCCGCGAACAGCAATCCGACGAGCGTCGGTATTCGCGCGGAATCGAAAAACGCGGCAAGAAACCGCGCGCTGCTGACGTTCGTTCAGCATCGTCGACATGATGGGAATTTGTGGTACGGCACAATCCAATTCTTGGGGCACGGCGCGGCACGCTATCAGGTGGACGACCTTCCGACAACCGGGGAAGTCAGCACCGATGCCCGCGAAAAAGCGGTGCAAATCGCCCAGAGCCTTGACGCGGAGATGGCGCTCGCCTACGAGGGGCGCTGCATGGGCTACGAGTACGACGGCGGGATGAGCAGCCTGCGCGGCGACCTGTTCATTTTTACCCGAAAGGTAAATGACGCGCCGACGGCATGGACGAGCGAGGACTGCCAAGCGTACGACAATTTTGAGGACACCTATCAGCTGAAAACGCCGTACGAAGCGCTGAGAATCATTATTGACCGTTACGATGGCGCGATTTGGATGCAGTGGCAAGCGCCGCACACGATTGACCTTGCGTCCGGTCAGGCAGCGACGCTGCTGCCGTTCGACCAGATTGTGGCAATCGCCGCGCAGCTGCTGCCGCTGAAATATCAATTTCAGGAACAGTATCTGGCGTACAGGAATCAGGATGCGAACCGAATGACGGTCAACCGCATCACGCTCAGCTATTCGCGAGTGCAGAATCGGGATAATCCGGAAAATTTTTCCATGTTGCCCGTGTGGGATTTCTTTGATGCGGACGACCCGGCGAAGTCGCTGCTGACCATCAGCGCTGTCGACGGCACGGTGATTGACCGCGGCTTTGGGTACTAAGCCGATGAAAGCGATTGTCTGCGATGTCCGCCGCGCACTCGCGGGGCGCTGGTTTTGGGCGGCGCTGCTGGCGACCACGGCGGCGCTGTACCTCTCCATCGGGCAAGCCGCCGATGCGCTGATGGATGACACACAAAACTTGCGGTTTACATTGAGCGAGCTCCTGCTGATGGCGCTGTACGGTGATTTCGGGATGCTGACCCTCCCGGCGCTCTCCGCTTTGCCCTTCGCGGCACAGGCGCTGCACGAAATCAAGTGCGGCGCGGTTCGCCCGGCGGTGTTCCGGGCAGGGCGGAGGATGTGGATTTTGGGCAAAGCGGCGGGTTGCATCCTCAGCGGCATGGTGCTGCAAGCGGCGGCGGCGGGGCTGTTGGGGCTGATTCTGTACGCTGTCCGCGGCGGGGGCATCCTGCTGGAAATAAATGCAGAGTTTAATGCGGCGCTCCTGCGGCGGATGCTCTGCGGGGGCATTTGGGCGAGCGTCGGATGCGTGATGGCGCTGGCAACGGAAACATCCTCCGCCGCGCACCTCGGCCCGCTGTGCCTGTGCTACGCGCTGATGATGCTCGGCAAGCGCTTTTTCCCGGCGGCGGTGATGCTAAATCCTATAAACTGGATTGACGGCGACGACGGGATGCTTGCGGGGCTGGAAACTGTTTCCATCCTCCTGCAAATCGTCTTTTTGAAGCGAGGTGTCCGGGAATATGTGTAAAATGCAGCCGCCCCTCGTCTGCGCGGGGTGGAATCTGTACAGCCTGCGAAAAAACCCAAGGTTTTATTTAAGCCTGACGCTGGGCTTCCTGCTCTGCTGGCTGCTGACGGACAAAACGATGCAAATCAGCCGAACGTACCTGACCAGCGTGCAGCTTGTCGAGCCGTTCGTATGGTGCTACGCGGACGGGGACAGCATCCTCTACGCCGCGCTGGTGCT
>ERZ772892.1231-NODE-1231-length-27910-cov-24.749345_pt1 | contig 27910 bp, 29 predicted proteins | sample MGYA00512126_ERZ772892 | MGnify/ENA primary metagenome ERZ772892 (study PRJEB29015, sample SAMEA2737697) | human gut metagenome | biome: human gut; feature: human-associated habitat; material: faeces | place: China | collected 2012 ... | reverse complement strand
AAAAAAGACCTGCTTCGGCGGGTCTAAATTACATAGAATCATTGAGTCTGAAAAACCTTTGAAATTCTTAATAATTCTGGTTGAAAAATTCATTTTGAAATGATATATAAAACAGACTGAAATCTGTGTCTAAGGACACCCGCACCCTCACACGAGAATGAATAGGATTTCCTATCATTTCGCATCACGAGAAGTTACATAGTGACATTTACTTGCACTTGCAACGTCCACCAAAAATCGAAAGACTTGCTAATTTCGAGCCAATCGGACGGTGTAAAATCCCTCTGAATTAGCTATCACAGCGTAGTATCAGATGGGATTTGAAATGCTGAAAAACCTTGTATTTCCAAGCATTTTTAAGCATTAGATGCCACTTCCCGATGTCGTATCGGGTCTACTCCTAAGCGAAAGGCCGCGCGTTCGAGCCGCGCCGGGGACGCCAAAACCACCGAATTTCCTTGAATATTTGGTGGTTTTTTCTTTTTGACATTTCGCTCGCCCATTTGTCATCTTGTTCTTGCCCACAGTTCTCTCGCCGAAAAGACTGCTAATCGGGAAACGAACCGTTTTGAGCAATTTGCTAATAGATTTTGAAAACCTGCTAATAAGCATCATTTTGCTGTTGCGTTAGGCAAAGTGATGATTCTAGCCAGCGCATTGGCCAATTCGGGCGACTTCTGAAGCTGATCGATCAATCCGGCAAGATCCAATCCGGGCGTCGTTTCCTGCGGCGGCGCGACATCGCGCAAGTCGGGGTTGGCATAAAACATGGACTCAAACTTCTGTGCGTTTACCTTACGGTCTTCATCAAGTATTTCCGCATAGACCTCCGTAACCATGTCGGCCTGCGCATGCCCCGTATCGCCTTGGGTAGCCTTGATGTCGCCGTGGTTCAACTTGAGTTTGTATGTTGTGCTCGACTTTCGGAGTGAATGAAAGACTACATCCGGCAAACCTGCGCTTTTCTTGAGACGGACAAAGCTCTCCTCGATCAACTTTCCCTCGCATGGACGTCCATTGGGCAGTGTGATCACGAGATTGTAGTCAATGAACTCCTCTCCCAGCATTTCCTTCAGGTTATCCTGTGATTTTTTCCATTCACGGAGGATATAAGCCAGCGTCTTGGGAATCCATATTTTTCTCACACTGCTTTCGGTCTTTGGGACCTTTAGAACCAGAACCGTACTCCTGCAGTTAGACATTATTGACGGGAACTTAAACAGAATGCCCTTATCCTCCAACTTCTCCATCGCTTGCTTATTTACCCGGGCAAGTTCGCAATCGACATAGAGATGCGCGTCATCATTTGCTATGTCGGCATCGCTGATATGCACTCTGTCCCATTGCAGCCCCAGTATTTCACCCTCACGCATTGAACAAACAAAAGCAAGATTCATTGCAAGGTATAGCTTTGCGTCAGTGCATGCGTCCATTGCTTTTACAATCGTCTGTATTGTCCACATTGCTCTTTTCTTCGCAACGTGCTTCGGAATGAGCGCCCCAGAAAACGGGTTGCGGCCGATCACTTCCCAGCGCACTGCCTGATCAAAGGCACAACGGATCAGTTTATGGATCTTTTCAATGTTCGCCGGAGTCAGTTTCTCGGTTCTGGGTTTTCGGCCATTGCACTCTACCGGCTTTGTTCTTTCGAGCTGCTTGTAAAACCGGTCTACGACGATCGTGGTTACAGCCTGCATCTGCATGTCGCCAATAGCGGGATTGATATAGTTTTCAATCAATCGCGTGTTAGTGGCATATGCAGATACGCCCCATTTCCTTTCTCCATAAAGCGATACGAAATCGCTAAGGAAATCTTTTACAGTAGTCTTCTTGGGAATAATGAAGGTTCCCTTGTTCTGTGTATACTCCACTTCGGCTTTTCGACAACCAGCAGCAGCACGCTTTGCCGTTCGAGTCTTTTCCTTTACACGTTTCCCAGTTGCTGCTTCAATTTCAGACCTATCAAGCTGATCCTTCTTTACTGTTTCCCATTTCTGCTTCTTGTTGCCGTCTTCATCCTGATAATAATAAACAACTGAAACAGAGTTGTTTCGTTCAACAATCGATGCCATACATTAAGTCCTTTCTTGACTGCTAGTCAGATTTGCTATCTAACCACTCGTCAAAGGACTGCCTTGACACTCTAATCGATGAACCAATGCGGACTGTTCGGAAATGCCCTTCCTTAATTAGCCTGTATGCCGTGGCATTACTGACGCCCAGAATTTTAGCGACCTCGTTGACACGATAGGTTCTCTTGGTCGAAGCATCTCCTTGGTGTTCGCTATCGGTAATGCTACCCATATATCCTCCCTTCTTTGCACGGCCGATAACGTCTATGATACCTATAAATATTATACATTGAGGCGTTTTCGGCTACAACAGTTTTGGTATTTGATTAAAAATAATCCCCAACGCTCCGCTGCTATTGGATTCACAGCGCTGCGGTACTCGCAGGCTCCTGTCATTCCTATGACAGGCCGTCCCATATACATGGCTGGACGGGTTTACGGTGCTCCTTCCATATGTCTTGGCGGGGCAGGTAGCAAGCCTGCCATTTCGCATTTAATGCCGCTCGGTATTGAAGGCCGACGCCGGGGTGCAATATGCTGTTTTCAAGGTGCTAAAGCACTGCATGGTTCGCTCGCAATGCTTTTGACAGGGTGTCCCTCTCACTTATTAGCAGGTTTTGAGGTCAATATTTAACCCCCCAAATCCAAAATTGTACAAAAAAAGACCGTCCCGGGCGTTCCCAATACGGGAATGCCATAGGACGGTCTATTGCTGTTACGTTATTTGCTTTACAAAAACTCGTCGAGGTTGTCCAGCATCCTGCTGACTGCCGGGTCAACAGCCTGCTGTGGTACAGCGGGTGTTTGCCGGGTCTGAACCTCAGCCGGCGGAGCTTGCTGTCCGGCATTGGACACATATTGCTGGATCATGCTCCGCACGATCTTCTCCAGCTCATCGCGCCGGAACAATTCCCGCCGAACTTCGATCTGCACGACCGCACCGGTCTCTATGTCGGGATGCCGCTCCAGATATTCGCAGACGGCCCTCACAATGAAATCGCTCTTTTTGTGCTTTAGGCTTTCCAGCGTTTCACCTGCCTGGATATACTCCGGTGAGTTTGCCGCAAACTGAAGCGAAAACCGGTAGCCGTCCGGGGTTTTCATATTACGCCGCCCGCCCTTCGGGTCAGCTTCTCAAGCTGCGCCTGTGCGAGCAGCTCATATCCGTGTGCGTTGGCTCTGGTGTCAGGCTCAAAATCCACAGAACTGACAAGGGATGACGCCTTGATAAAGGAGCGCAGCAGGATCGACCCGCCGCCCACGAATATGGCGGGGTTTGTCCGCAAGTCCACCTGAAGTTCACGGAGCTTGTTGAGCATATCAGCGGCATATTTATCGACCTCTTTGCGAACAGCGTTTTGCATCTCGCCGTCAAGCACGGTGTTTTGTCCCGCAAGGATTTCGCAGATATGCTCGTCGTCGATGGATATGTCATAAAGTGAGTTCACCTTGCCCGCGATATGGTTGGTCATGGTGATGACACCCATGTTCAAGCTGCGGCAGAACTCCATGTCCGGCTTGCCCTTGCGAAGAAGTAACACATCGCTTGTGTAACCGCCAATGTCGATTACGAATGTGCGGGAAGTGGCCGTCATTTCCTCCGCTCTCTGCACAACGGCGCCAAACGCCTGCGGGTATACAAATACATGGTCGAGCATCAGGCTGAAGGGCTTATCGTTGTAGGTGAAGCGCACCGTCTCCTGCCTGCGGAAATACTGCGCGAAACTGTCCTTGAGCATTCCATAATGCTCTGGAGGCAGTCCGACGGCGAGATCGATATCCAGTGTGGAAGTAATCTCTTTGCGAGCCTCCAATTCCTTCGATATGGCAAACAGCGTCAGCAGATAGAAACGGTCGTCCTTCGTCTTGTCCCGCATAACGGGCAGCCGCTTGCCAACGAGCGTCCAGTACCGGCTCTGATACTGGATGACGTCCGCTGCCATGGGCGGTTTGGTGGGAAACTCCTCAATGCCTGACACGAAGCAGGTATTTCTTGTTTTAATCTGGGCGTTGCCGTGGTCGATTCCTATAATCATTTTCAATTCCTCCTCAATGTTTTCATAGTATTACACCGACAGCAATGCGTTTTTACAACGGTTTCACGCATTATCGGCATGGAAAACGTAAAGGGAGCGCCGCATATAGCCGCGCTCCCGTGTTCAGATGGACTGCTTTTGCTTCTGCGCCCAGACATAGTCGTCAAGCCCTTTGAAGCGCGGATCCCACAGGTATGTGCCGAACTGTAAACCCATCTCCTGAAGCATAGCTGTTAGCCTCCGAAAATCCTTTTGCACATGGCAGTTGGTCATCATGTCCATGTCAAAGGCGGTCATGACCTTCCGAACGCCCTGCTCCCGCATGACAACAAGCGTCTGCCGCAGCTGCGTAAGCGAGCTTACGCCGGACACCGCAACGAGCGTCATGCCCGTAAGGTAATGTACGATGTCGGCCTTGAGCGGGCCTTCTATCAGCAGTATGGTATCCTGCGCGTCGCCGACGATGTGCGTCCACGCCTCCGCGCCGCAGCCGTCCTGCAGTTCGGCCGTGGACAGCCAACGGAATTTTCGGCGTGTCACGTTGTCCAGACGCACCTTTAAGCCCTGTATGCGGCCATAATAATCCCGTACCGGCAACAGCATGCCGCGTCTGGTTCCATAGTAGGCCCACGCGCCCTCTTTTCGGTAAAAGCCCGGTACGCCGGATAGATAATGTCCTTCAGAGAGCAGCTGCTTCGCAATCGCCGCATAACCTCCCGCAGGCGTCGTTCGGTAGAGGTTTTGTTGTATCACCTCATCGGTCAGCCCGCGGGAAAGTAGATTTTCACGATGGTCGGAGGCTAAAGATAACCTATTCAGAAAGGCGCGATAGGTCGCATCCCGCTCCTCAATACCGATCAAAGGGTATTCGTTTACAGCCGTTTGCTGCTTTCTGCGCACGGAGTTCGTTTTCACGGATTGTGCGTCGATCTCCAGCTTCTCCATGATAGCCTTATATGCCTTTGAGCGATCCACCTTGGCGTAGAAGCCGTATAGATCGAGCATTCCGCCCGAGAACCCGCATTTCGGACAACAAAAAGCGTTCTTAACCAGGTTAATATTCAAATGCTTTTTATTGTGCGTATCGCAGCAGGGGCAGTTGATGTTGTAGGAAGCGCGGCCCGACGGCGGATAAGGAAGATTCAGAAGAACAATGATGTCCATCATTGAGAACGGCAGTTCGCCATCCATTCTAACCCCTCCCGGCCGGATCATGCGGTTTTCAGCGCATGCTCGCAAATCAGTCTCGCGGCTGCCGGAATCTCCGGGTGCTCGTCGTTCTGGTATTTAGTCGCCATCCATTTCAAAAAACCGGGGTCGAGCATGACAAGCTCGCCCAATGTACGCCCATCATACTTCTTTAGCGGACACAGCGTTTGCTTTGCGGCCTCAAGCGGGTCAATGGGTTCCGGCAGCGCCGGCGCTTCCATTTCAAGGTTTGTTTCGCTGCGTATCGGTTGCCCTGCCCCTGCGCTTGTACCAGCCGCTGGCAACTCATTGGTTATCGGTAAGGCCGGTTCTCCGGCCACTTTGAACTGCAGGCCAAACCCGGCATGCCTCAGCGCGATACCGATGGCGGCAGTCTGCGCCCATTCGCGTGGGGAGGCGTTGGGCGCTTTTTCCGAATAGCTCCTTGAAGCCGAAGCTTCAGCAAGGTAGCTTCCGTCGGGGTCTGCGTAATGCTTGTAGATACGGGCATGAGCGACGATGCTGTCCTTGTTTTGCCCGATCTCGGCATTAACGGCGATGCGCCCCTCCGGGTATTTGAGCCGGAACCACGCTTCCTGTACGGCGACAGGAATGCCTGTGATGGGCTTTCCGTCAAAACCTTCATATTCCTCGACGAACGCAGAAGGGTCAAAACCCTCCACTGCGTTGATTTGGGAGATCTTATCGAGCATAGCATCGCGGTTTTTGGTGTTGGTTTCCATAATCTCACTCCTTATCCTTGTTATTGATGGGCAGCATGGTCTCACGGTAGGCAAGCCATACGGGCAGCACGGTATTGATGACCTTTGTAACATCGCCCCTGTACTGCTGTGGGTCTTCGGGCATATAGGCCGAGAAGCGCTTGCGGTAGTCCATTACAATAGAGGAAAACGCCTGCCTTGCTGTGTCGCGGGCTTGCTGTATTTCCTTGTCCTGTGAAGGCCGATAGCGGCGTTCCGTAAGAAGATGGCTCACCAGCGCGTCAACCGCAATATAGTGAGCAGACAGTACCGGAAGCTCAGCGCTTACAGGCGCAGTCTGCTCCAGATTACGGAAGCATTCCAGCACCTGTATTCTATACAGCAGCTCCATGTAGGCAAAATACTGTTCTATCCCTATGGGTTTGTCATCCGCTGCTGGCGTAGCAAACACCTTTTGCAGATTACGGTATTGTTCAAGCGTTGTCAGTATAGCTTCACTCCTTTCAAACATTTATGGCCTTTGCCTCGGCTTCGTTGATGCGCTCCGCCAGCATGGTGCCGCGCTTTTCGGCGTCCACTCGGCCTATTGCTATGACCAGCGCTTTGCGCTCGCCCACGATGACGACATGACGCTTGGCTCTTGTGATCGCCGTGTACAGCAGCGGCCGGCGCAGCATGATGTAGTGCGCAGTTTGCAGGCTTAGTATCACGGTGTCGTACTCCGAACCTTGAGACTTATGAACCGTGGTTGCATATGCCAAGTCCAGCATGTCAAGCTCGTTTGGAGCGTACTCCATCGTTCGCCCGTCCCCAAAGTCCACATACAAAGTGCTTTCTTCCTGTGTGTGGAGTATGCCGGTCACGATCCCAATATCGCCGTTGCTTATGTTGGCGACGTTCTGCGTCTGCATAACCTTGTCACCCTGACGGAATATGCGTTTTCCATAGGTGAGTTCGGATTTTGACACAGACGGTGGGTTCAGCTTGTCCCGCAGCCTTGAATTGAGAGCGTTTACGCCCGTCGCGGTTTTCGTGCGATACGGTGATAAGAGTATCACGTTATCCAGACCCAACTCCTTAACCCTTTGCAAATAAACATCTTCAAGAATACTGAGGTCGCCCTGACGGATGCGTTCCCGCACCCGCATGGCTACCTGTTCCTCCGCTTTAGCCGTCAAATAGCGGTAGGCTTGATCCTGATACAGTGTGATCTCCTTGCGGTCGAGGAGCTCACGGCAGCGAAGCCTCACCATTGGCTCCGTAACCGCCGGTGTTTCAAGCAACTCGATACACTTGGCCAGCAACATCACTTTAGGGATGCAAAGGTTGCCGGCGTTCTTAAACAGACTTCCTCCGTTTTCTGCCTCCTTGAGTACATGCAGCAGTGCCGCATCGATGCGCTCCTCCCCACAAGGGTCGAAGCCAACGCTTTTTGCGATCTCATCGGCGGTTTTGAAGCCGATACCGCGTACCTCACAGAGTCGATAAGGGTGCTGACGAATGATGTCAGCCGCATCCCGCCCGTAGATCTTGAAGAACCGCACGGCACGTTTGGGCGCTATGCCAAAGGGCGACAGCAGCGTGATGATGTCCCGCGCACCCCGTGTCTCCATATAGGAGTCAGAGATGCGCTCCAGCTTTTTGGGGCTGATGCCGCGCACTTCAAGCAGCCGTTTTGGTTCTCTGTCGAGGATATCCAGCGCTTTATCACCGAAATGCTCGTAGATGCGGCGGGCAGTCTTTTCACCGATGCCCTTGATATAGCCGGAGCTGAGATAGGCGATGATACCTGTCTCGGTAGGCTGTACCACCTCCTCAAACTTCGTGACAGTGTATTGATCGCCGTGCTTGCCACGCTCCCAACGACCCTGCATATCGTAGCGGATACCCTTTGTGGTGGGCAGGAAATAACCCACCGCTTTAATCTGCCGAAGCGTTTGTCCCGATCCGTCGAGTATCTTTTCATGGGGCGTGTACACCGCCACCATGAAGCCGGAAGGATTGGGCTCGGAAAGTGATTGCGGATAAATAACCCGCTCGTAACTGCACAACATGGGTTCCCCCTTATCCAAGCAGTTCTTCTGCACTGAGCGACAGATACTGTGCTTCCAGTTGATCTTTCCATTTTGAGATGATACGGCCAATAGTGCTCGCATCCATTCGATTTTCCGTAGCAGTACTCATACGTTACCTCCTTTTTCGACTTCAAATGAGAGCACGGTGATGGGAAGCGTGTCCCAATTAGTCTCCCTTGGGTCTTGTATGCCAGCCGCTTTAAGAATTGCGCTCTGTGTTTCGGGCAAGAAATCTCTATAATAGATATCAAGTGTTCTTTCCATTTAACTCCTCCAATTTAAAAGGAGAGAGCGTGAGCCCTCCCCTTCGTCAGTTATGCTGTCATTTCGTGACGGCTGCGATTTTTATGCGGCGCTGCGAAGGCGGGTTGAGCACCTCGTCATATATGACGGGGTACAGCTTTTTCAGCTTCTCGCCGTTCACGCGCCGCTGGTTCGAGGAAATATAGTCGATTTGAAACCGCTCAAGGGGCGTTTCCAATACGCCATGCTCATGCTCCTGCATGGTTTCTGCAATTTGCACCGATAATGCCGTAACCTCCTTTTCGTTTTGCCTGATCTGACGATCCAGTTCACGGTTCTCCTGTTGGAGTGCTGCGATACGCCTTATCTGGCGCTCGTGCTTCTTGCCGAACTCGATGGTGGGAGCGGCGGGCGTGCCCGCGCCGTAGATCCGCGCAAGGGATTTCATGGCAAGTTCCGGCGCGACTTCCGACATATTGGGTGGCCTGTTATCGTGGATACTCTGTATGAAGTCGGCAAGGGTGATGAATATCATTTCCTCGATTATCAAATCACGATAGATGCGGCGTATGGCGAAATCGTTTTCGCCATTGCCCCACATGCAGGCTATGTCCCAGAAGGGCAAATCCCGCACACCCATGTAGAACCGACACTGGTATTCATAGTGCATGGGCACCTTATCATCCTTCCACTCATCAGCGTTGTAATAGGTGGTGGATTTACATTCCAGTCCGCCGGCATCCTTGGTGTCCCGATCCTCCATACTGTAATCCACATTGGCCAGCGCCCACGGATAGAGCGCATGCTGATACAGGTAGGTATCCGAGATCACCCGATGTCCGCTCCGAAAGGCGTACATCTGCGCCACGACCGGCTCCAGCAGATGCCCCATTTCCTTTTGCCACATGTTTTCACTTTCGTCCGGTATAAGTTTGCCAGCTTTTTCGAGCCACAGATCAAGCGGTGTTTTCCAAGGGCTGATGCCGAACACTGCCGCAACGTCGCTGCCGCCGATGGCAATGGGGATCGAGCCATCGGGCCCGTGCGCCCTTGCCGCAAGCCAGGTTCTTCTGTCCATGCCTGCGGTGTCGCACAATATCTTCGTCGCCGCCATCAGTAGCTCACCGCCCCGGGCAGGTCGTATTCGCTCCAGCGCAATGTCAGCGCCCGAGCGATGGATTCCTCCACGGACAGGAGCTTGCTTTCAGGTACATGGCCGGTTTTGAGGATAAACAGGATCTCCTGCATGGCCATGTATACGTCATGGGCGGATGCGGGTGTTTCGCCCACCGCCATGCGGAACATTTCAATGGCCTCCATGGCTGCCGCCTTGGGCATGGCCAGCTTCTTACAGGCCAGCGTCATGGCGTTGACCGGATAGCATAACGTCAGGTCAAGTAAACCCTCCAGCTTTTTGATGGTGCCGACAAACTGGGCGAAGAGCATATCCAGCGAGGAATCGAAATCCTGTACTTTGGATTGCCGCCTATGATGCACCGATACCACATTCCCGATGCGGATAGGATATTGTCCTCCCGTGAGCATAGCCGATACGGTTGCAGCCGCAACGCCCACATCTGAGGTTGTGAATCGAACGCCCGGCGTGAACTTGGACGCCAGGTGCTTCTGCCCGTGCGAGATGAGCGCTTTGTCGTAGGTTTCAAGCAGCTCGTCACGTTGAGCGGGAAACGACCAGGAGGCCGTCGCCAGAGAATGATCCGCATATCCCTGCGCGAATATGTTGCCGGGGAAACGCTCGTTCAGCTTTTCGGAAAGCGAAGTCATGAGTTCGTCGATGGGCAAGATGGAATAATCCCGTTCATCCCCGGAATGGAATGCCGCCACCTTTTCGCTTCTCACCAACAGCAGCGCTTCCGATTTGTGCAGTGAAAGGCATTCGTTGAGGATTCCGGCGAGCTTGGGCTTTTGCAGCTTCGGAAGCGCAGAGCCTCCGATCTTCGCCCTGTCGAGTAGGGATTTGTAGGCGGTGTTTCGGATGGGCAGATACCCGTCCTCTGTCAGCAGCGCAAGGCCAAGGTTCCTTGCCGTGTCGCTGACGGCCACCTGCGATACGTCCGGGGCGAAGGCTTTGTCGTCAGTGTACAACGGCGAGGCCTCGTCTAATGGCTCGATGTGCAAGCCGGATACCGTCCTGCGCGCCCACCTGCTTTCGCGGGTCTGCCGGGCATGATAGGTCTGCATTGCGGCGTAGTCGTCGAAGGTCGTGTTGAAATCGTCCAAACAAGGTTGCATTGTGGTTCTCCTTTCGTATTTCGGCGGTGAACCCGCCATGATATGCAAAAGGCAGGCCTCCTGTTGGAGTCCTGCTTATGCTCAATGATAGGGTGAGCTGGAACAAAAAAAGCGCCCAGAGGCAATATGCCCATGGACGCTGATGATACTTGGAAACTGTGCCTTTCCAGCGGAATGGCTTGGATACTTTACACAAGCATTATACCATCGCCGTTTTCATCCGTCAATGCAAGCCTTGCTCGGCTTCTACTCAATAATCTCCCGCACCCGGCCAATCTGGCCGTCCGTCAGCATGACCTTGATACCATGCGGGTGGAAGCTGCTCTTTGTGAGCAACCGCTCTACAACGCCCTCAGTCAGCTTACCCGTGCGTTGGTCTGCCTTCAGCACGATTTTGACCCGCGCGCCGACCTTCACATCGGCTCTGTTCTGTCCGTTCATCCGTTTCTCCTATTCGATCACCTGTATTGGCTGACGTTGCCGAGTACGTCCGCAACGGCAGCTTCGACCTGATCGGCGATCTGCTTCGCTTTCGTCTTTGCAATGCCAATGTGCTCCGCTATGGCGAGAATATCCTTTCTGGACGGATCGCGGCCATTGCCGTTTACGCTGGTGGCGTGCTCGCCGCCCAGCGAATTGCTGTAAGTTAGGTCGTATGCCGGAGAAAGCTTCCACGCCTGCCGATCCTCGTCATATAAGAAGGTGAAGTTTTTGGAGTGGTCGTCCCGATTATGCGCATACACGTTGAAGCACATGAGCCGATACATCTTTTCCACTTCGGAGTAATCCTTTGTCAGCTCCAGCGTCAGCGTCATGAGCGTTCTATAATCGAGGTTCGGTATGCGATGCGAGGTTTCCAGCAGCGCGGATACGGACAGCATGTGGACGCGCCTTATTGTGCCATCCGGCCGCTTTATACGGTCGAAGCGCTTTGTGCCAAAGTATCCCTCACATCTTGCGGATGGAAACAACCTGGTTTCAGCCACTTCCAGACCGCATTTTCTTGCGCACTCACAATAGCGGTATTCTATGAGCCCCACATCACGCCTGTCAATAGACGCGGGGAATTTGACGATCCAATCCTCGCCGTCTATCTTGGTCAGTATTTTGGGCCGCGCGCCGCCGGATGAACCGCCGAGCCAGAACAGCATATCCAAGTCGTTTGAGTATTCGGACTCCAATACCTTTCGGCATTCCTCCGCCATGCGGTCATACTCTATTTGCGCTTGCTCCGTTTTCCACTGATGCACAGGCCGGTATGTCAGCGCACCCATACCGGAATCGCCCACGATGGCCAGCCGGTTCAGCATATCCACCTCATGCGGGTCAACATGCTCACGGTTGAGCATCCTGTCTACGAGAAGCCGGCCCCAGCCATCGGGAAGGCTGTCGGCAAAGGCGCCGAACAGCCCGTCGAAAGGGTCGGGTTTCGGGATGAACACCTTCTTTTGCAAGGGCAGGCTGAAAGGGCTAATGGAAAAGCCTTCACGCAGCCAGCCTTCATTGTATTCAAATGCCACAAGACGCCCCTTGTACAGCGCCAATGTTCCGACCTTTCGCTCGCCAATGAACGCTTCCAATACCTTATACCTTTCCATCTATGATCTCCTGTATCGAGCGTATTTCCGTTTCCGCGAACAGCTGCTCGAAGCCGTCCGCACAATCCAACACAACAGCGATTTTCAGCAGCGAGGTCAGAGAGATCTCACCGATGCTTTCAAACCGCTTGATAGACCCGTAGCTGACGCCGGATTTGTCTGAAAGATCCTGCATGGATAGCTTCTGCCCCTTCCTGCGTTTTCGCACATTCGCTGCAATCAGTAGGCTCAGTTCCTTCGGCGTTTTCATGGTGTCATCTCCTTACAGCTAATATTTTAACCCATATCAGCGACATAATCAAGTATTGGTTAATATGTTATCCGCTGCTTGTTTGAACTATACGGAGACTCCACAAAAAAAGTGACCTGCGATCAGGCCGCTTCTTAACTATATTGTTCTTGCGTTGTTCACTCTGATTGTCCGAGATGACCTCGGACGCAGAGCATATCCGCCGAATCATCCGGCATAGGAGCATTACATCCGCCAACGCTCTCCCAATCAACACGAATGCTCTCGTCCACATATTCCTTTTGATCGGGCAGAGGCATCTCGGAATTCAACGCAAGGGCTGCCGCTTGTTCAAGAGAACCGGCGTCTATGCTCAGAACACCCCATGATTCCCAGGCAACCGGAATCCGATAGGTTTGGTAAGGCCTGACCATATCCGGCGCCATGATGACGCAATCGAGGATTATGTCCTCCAATGTCTTGGGCTCGTCATAGAGGTCCGAAAAGACCGCCTCCAGTTCTGCGATCTCAGCCGGGTCATCCGGCGGGTCAAAGTTGCAATATAAGTCCGGTGTCTCATTCTCCGTTTCCTTGTCAGCGCCATCTCGAACTTCGTATATATATCCCGTCAGCCCCTCATACTCACTTTGGTCGGTGCCGACGACCGATACGCCGATCGTATAGGTGACGCCTACGTGTTCAAAAGTAGCGCCATGTCGGTTGATTATCATTTTTTCACCCTCCGTATTCTAAGTAGCGCGGGAGCGGGATTTGCGTCCCGCTCCCTTGTTTTATCATCACTCATCTGCCTCATCGCGTAAGTACGCAAACGTCTGTTCCAAACGTTCGCCGTCATAATCGTCGATGCTGCATTCGCCAGCTTCGCCTAATATGTCTTCGGCAAAATAGTTACCCGGCTCTTCAAAGTGGAGTTTGAAGGAGAGCTGGGGAAATAGCTCTGATGCATTTGCAAGCCAGCACTTAGGCGGCGACCATGCTGTATCAAACTCTGTCTCAATGGATGCGCACCCTTCCATCCAGCCGAGGTCGCCAACGGTGATTTTGTCGTGGTATATATCCCATTTCGTACCCCAGTTGGCAATATTCCAATGATAGCCGTCCATGCCTGGAACGGTTCTGCCAGTCAATGCGTACAGCAAAGCGTTCTCAGGCTGTTTGTTATGCGCAGAATAACCCGTCGCCAAGACTTCCGGAGGCGTTGGAATGAGCGCATTGAAACAAAAATACGGCGTGTCCTCCGGCAGATCCATCTGTCTAATTAGCTTCTCCCATTCCTGTGGTGGGTAGTGTGCAGGGAATCCCATGCTGGATTCCACGAACCGTTTAAGCTCTGCGGCATTCCCGGATACCATCAGTTTATTCATGCACCAATTTGGCATACTTTTAATCCCTCCTCAATTATGATAGTCAAACATGACCACTGCCCAGTCTTCTGGATGCTCATTCAGCGCGGCGAGAGTGTTTTTGTAAATGAGTGCCGTATACTCGTGTGCATCGTAGAACAGCGAATCGTCAATGTACCGTCCGTACAGCAGGTCTGACAACCTGTGCAGATGGAATGCTGTCAGCAGATCAAAATCGTTCTTCGGTTTATCCTCGTAATTCCGGTCCCAGATGCCGCTTGCGATATGCTCTATATCGACGCCCACTGAGCTTTTCAATAATGCAATCAAGTGGTCGATCTCACTTTTTTGAGTTTGATAGCATTCAGCTACCGCTTCATACAGTGAGTTTGGATCATCGCTGCCTAGCAGGACATTTTCCGGATACGCATCCGACCAGCGACCAGCAGTATCGGTTTCTCGCCAGTCAAACACTTCTTTGTAAAAGCCTTCTGTTTCACTTTCCGCGTGAGAGCGGATGGCGGATACAAGACTATCCCGTATCATGCTGTCAGCTTCTTTCGATACATCCGGTATGTAAACAAGAATCTTATGCAAATAGTGCATATTGCTCCTCCCAAAATATGGAGCAGGGTTTGCGTCCCTGCTCCAGTTCAGTCATGTGCGGATAAACCGCTTTACAACATTCGTCAGCGTGATCGGCAGCGTGTGCAAATCGGAGATGTCCATGTAGGCGTCTCCATAGATCCGCTCGATGCTGTCTTTATCATCGCCTATCGCCGCCACAACGAAGCAGATGCCCTTGCGGCGGTACTCCGTCTTGATACCGCGCAGATCTTCCTCGGCGGCGGTGCCGTAATAACCGGAATCAGCCGGCTGTCCGTCGGATACGAGGATCAGCAGTCGGATGTCCTCTGTACGTTTGGCGAGCTGTTCGGCAACAAACCGAAGCGCGGCGCCGTCCCTGTTGTTGCCACGGGCGGAAATGTCCATCAAGCGGTAGCGGTCGAGCTTGTCGATGGAATCGAATTCGGCGTAGGAATACAGCTCGACTCCGCTGTATGCGGAATGTCCGTAGACCATCACAGGGATACCGAGCGACTGGCAAAAATCATACAGGATGATCGCAGACGCCCGTGCATAGGTAGCACGGCTTCCGCAGCCCATAGAGCCTGATTCGTCCAAGAGCAGCGCTAAAGCAAGCTCCGGCGTTTCGTTGGGAAGGCTCATCTTGGAGAACACTCTGCCGTCATTGCGCGGCAAAGAGTGTATATCCAAACGCCGTCCCATATAAAGACCTGTCTGCTTGCCGCCCCTTCGCTGGTCCTGAAGCTGCCTCGTTATGCTGCGCTGCAGCTGCTTGGATATAGCGAGCAGCGGCGGTGAAGCCTCGTCGTACCTGTCGCGCAGCTCATCGTCTATCGTACTCATCCGGTGAACGGTCATCTTGACGCCTTCATGGATGTTGCCGTAGGAAATGTTCTGCGCAAGCTCGTTAAGCTGCGATGTACGCTTGGTTTCCAGCCGTTCCTCCGCCATGCGGTTGAGCAGAGCTTCAATATCCTTGGCGGAAGCGTCGTAGCCCGCGCCCCGGTAGTCGTTGTCGCGTTCCAACTCGCCGCGGTTGGGCGTTGAAACGCTGTCCGTCTGCGTGAGCGGAATGCGCCCGCCCTCCTTATCCGTGACTTCATGCGGCTTATCGGGCGCTTCGCCCGCGCTTCCGATACAAGCGCCGTTCATATCGCTGTCGGCCGTACCAGAAGAAGCGCCGCCGACCTCGGATGGTTCTTCATCATCGGCTTCGGGTTCTTCGGCCTCTTTCTTATCGCCCGCATCATCCTCTGTGTCGTCTTCTTTACATGGTTAGGCCTTTGTGGTGTAATTGCGGAAAACAACAATGCGTCAGCGAAGGAGGATTACTCATACGGATGCTTGAAGATATTGCCGGATGCATTATAGCGTCTGTGAAGATTGTCTATATCTACCCTTCATGATTTAACGCAAATCTAATCATTGTTTTTCCAGCACAGGGGGCATATAATACAAACAGATAAGCTGCGAGAACAGCCGGCAGTTAATTGTTTTCAGGTAAAAAACCTCAACCTTAGCACCAACGGGGCTTTTTTCATTTGCTTTCCTGGAAAGAATGACAACTACCTTATAGAAAGGAGACGGCGAATTCTCCATTCCCTGCAGGGTATGGGTTCAACGCCGAGAATAATGAATGGTTTAAGCTATCCGTCAGACCAGGCGAATAAGCTGATCGTAAAGATTAAATTTGCCTTGCCGACGCTGCCAAAGATTGAGAAGCGTGCATCGGAATATATACTGCACAACGCAGCGAGAGTAGGGGAGATGACGCTTGCGGAGCTTTCTGCAAGCTCTAAAAGCAGCCAAACCTCTATTATGCGGCTGTGCCGGAGGCTTGGCTTAGATGGTTATGCGGAGTTAAAATCAATTTTAAAGCACTACTCTGACGAAAGCGACGGTGACAATGTGTCTAACCCTCAGGGGATCCGGCCTGAGGATTCAATGAAAAGCATTTTGAAGAAGGTGTTTTGTTGCAATATACAAACTCTTAACGATACTCTCACATTGGCAACCGAGGGATATGATGAAGCGTTGCAGGCGCTTATGAACGCAGAGCACATATGCTTTTTTGCCATAGGTGATGCCGCCGTACCCTGCATGCTGGCACAGAACAAGTTCATGAAGCTTGGGATACCCTGTTATGTGAATACGGATCCTGACATGCAGATCATAAGCGCATCTATTCTTGGAGAAAAAGATGTGGCCATTGCGATATCGCATACTGGCAAATCCAAATCTGTGGTAGAGGCAATGCGCATTGCTGCGCAAAGGGGCGCAACCACCATAGGAATTACCAAGATGGAAAAGTCCCCCATTATCAAGCACTGTGACATAGTGCTGTTTACTGCAACGGTGGACTTGTCAGAGGGCAAGGAAATAATTGCCCAAAGGATAGCCGAGCAGGCGATAATGGAGGCGCTGTACCTTGGCTTGGTACACAAGGGGCCTGCCAGATATAAAATGTCTCTCAAAAGCGCGGCCGAAGCGCTCCAGGTAAATAAAATGCCATAGGATAAGAGCCAAAATTGGCGCGGCGAAGCCGCGCTATTTTATTGCGTCGCCTAGGGAGGGCAAATACACCGTTTGCAAGAAGTAAGAAGGAAGCAAATAAGAAATTTGCACCGTTTTTATTATATAAAACAGTTCAAATAAATGAGGCACCTATTTGGGATGAGAGCTTCAGCTTCCGGAGCTTCAGTGATTTAATGCCGAATATTCAACATATTTCGCCGTAAAATGCATCAAATAAAAAATACTATTGACAATATGCGATAAGGGTTTTATTATAATGCTAAAAAGAATATAGAAAAATTGCACCGAATTAACAAATAAAAAACGGCGTAAAATGCCAATGTTTTAAGCATTTTATCAAATTAAAAATTTAACAGGAAGGATCGGAGTAGGGCTATATGTCCAATAAGGCAAAACACCGGGAGGAAGGCCGAATAATACTGTGCTTGGAAAACATAGCAAAGTCCTTTGGCGTTACCAGGGCATTGGACGGCGTGGATTTTGATGTGCGCGCAGGCGAGATTCACGCCATACTTGGTCAAAACGGGGCGGGTAAGTCCACACTGGTAAAAATTCTGGACAGCAGCATTGCCGAATTCGAAGGGAAGGTCTCTTTTCGCGGTGAAGAGGTACCACACAGGGCAATGAAGGAATTCTTCCGGGGAAAACTTGGAGTGGTTCATCAGGAATTTCCGCTAATCCCCCATCTGAGCGTGGCGGAGAATATTTATCTGGGCGAGTTTCCTCGTACTTGTGCCAGTGGGATCGACTGGAGAAAAGTGTATTCCTCCTCCGATGAGCTGTTGACTACCCTTGATATTTCCATAGATTCAAAAACTGTGGTGAAGGACTTGAGCGCGGGCGAGAGGCAACTGGTTTCCATAGCTAGGGCGTTGGCAAAAAATCCGGAGATACTGGTTTTTGATGAGGCCACCTCCACGCTGACCGAAAATGAAGTAAATATTGTCTTTTCCCTGTTGGAAAAGCTTAGGGTAAATGGATCGGGAATAGTTTTTATTTCCCATAAAATCGAAGAAATAATGAGTCTGGCTGATCGGGTGACCATACTCCGAGACGGCAAATCGGTGGCAACGCGAAGTACCAAGGAAATCAGTCGTACAGAGATGATACGGTTTATGGCCGGACGCGATGTGAGCGAGCAATTTCCGGCCAGAACAACATACGAGGGCGAAGAGGTGCTGCGGGTCGAGAACCTGTCCGGAACCGCGTTTAAAGACTGCAGCTTTGCTGTTAGGCGAGGCGAAGTGCTTGGGCTTGCTGGCCTGGTGGGGTCCGGAAGGCCGGAATTGCTGAAAACAATATTCGGCGCCATGAAGGCTACCGGCGGAGATGTGTATCTTAACGGTAATAAAGTAATTATAAAGCGGCCTTTGGATGCAATAGAAAAAAATGTTTATTTTATCCCTTCAGACAGGCGGAAAGAATGTGTTTTTCATGAATTGTCCATCAGGGACAACCTTACAATTGCGCTCATAAGAAACTATTGTAATTGGGGCCTGATAAATCACAAAAAAGAAGAACAGATAACAAACGAATATATAGAAAAGTTACAGATAAAAACCACCGGCGCCGCTCAGCAGATCAAGCAGCTGAGCGGTGGCAACCAGCAGAAGGTCATAATTTCCAGATGGCTATCGGGAAACGGAGAGGTGTTCCTTTTTGATGAACCTACACGGGGCCTGGATGTTGGCGTCAAGTACGATGTGTACCGCCTGATCAATAAGATAAAAGAGGCCGGGGGCGCAGTGGTGATGCTCTCATCCGAGCTTCCGGAGCTTATGGCTTTGAGCGACAGAATACTGGTTATGTATGAAGGCGAGATAGTCGCCCAAATGGTCAATGAAGGATTGACTCAGGAAAACGTGCTGGAAGCCATGATGAACCAGACCAGACACTCACAGAATTGATTTGGAGGATAATATGAGTTCTGTCAGCAAAATTAAAAAATTTGTTAATTCACAACGTATTCTGCTCATTCTTATCGCGATGGCGATCATTATGAGCCTGCTTATCGAAAACTTCGCCACCGTGGGTAATATTATGACGATTGCCCGGCAGGTGTCGGTTTACGGAATAATCGCAGTTGGCATGACGTTTGTGATAATGACCGGCGGGATTGATATTTCGGTAGGATCGACAGTGGCGCTGGGAGGCGTGGTGGCCAGCATGGCTGACTTGGCCGGATGTCCGCTGATAATCAGCATATTTATTGCTATATTGTTTGGCCTGGCAGCTGGAGCGATAAACGGTTTTCTTATCGCTTACTGCAAAATGCTCCCTTTTGTAGCTACCTTGGGTATGCTCAACGTAATACGGGCAGCGTCGCTCATAATAACCAAAGGCTCCGCCCTGTACGGAATGTCTGATTCCTTTCTCAAGCTTTCGGCGGGATACCTATGGGGTGTTATTCCTTACCCGGTGGTAATTATGCTTGCGGTGTTTCTCCTTGGCGGAATACTTATAAAGCATTTCAGCCTTGGCCGGTTTTTCCTGGCAGTGGGAGGGAATGAGGAATCTGCACGCTTGGCAGGAGTAAATACCCGCAGGGTTAAACTATCTGCATATGTAATAGCCGGCGGACTTACCGCGCTTTCCGGCGTACTGCTTGCCTCCCGTTTGGGAACAGCTCAGCCCAGCACGGGCTCAGGTTATGAGCAGGTGGTAATAGCAAGCGTCGTCATCGGCGGCACCTCACTGCTTGGCGGTACCGGAAGCATGATAGGTACCTTGTGGGGGACTCTGATACTGGGCCTTGTTAGCAGCGCGCTGAATCAGTTGGGCGTACAGCAGTTTTATCAGACATTGGTTACCGGCCTTATCGTTATTATAGCGGTACTATTTGACGTGCTGAAAAAGGATAGATAAGTTTTGCGCACCACAGTGGCGTAAAAGATAATAAATAATAATAAAAACAAAGGAGAAAGACGATGAAAAAACTGATTGCTATGATTTCGGTGCTTTGCTTTACGCTCGCCATGTTTGCAGGCTGCGCAGCTCCTGCTGAGGAGGCTCCTGCTGCACCGGAGACAGCACCCGAAGCTGTTCCAGAAGCGGAAGGGGTCAAGGAGGCTTCTGATGTTAAGGTGGCCGTTATCCTTAAGTCTTTGACGAATTCCTTCTGGATGATGGCAAAGAGCGCGGCGGAAGCCAAGGCGGAAGAGCTTGGCGTCACCGTTGAAGTATTTGCTATAACTGAAGAAACGGATTACCAAGGACAGGTAAACACCATAGAGGATTGCGTAAATAAGGGTTTTGATGTTATCGCAATAGTTCCTGCAGACAGCAATGCAGTAGTTCCCGCGTGCAAGGCTGCGGTTGAGGCCGGCGTTGACGTTATCGCAATCGACACCGCTTTGGGCGAGGATGGTGTTGCTTGCAGCTACATTGGCAGTGATAACGTTGTGGGCGGCAAGATGGCTGCTGAGTACGTTATAAGTCAGGTGGGTACCGAGGGCGCAATCGCCGTGATTCGCGGCAGCGAGGCTCAGACCGTTGAAATCCAGCGCTACACCGGCTTCTCCGATGAAATTGCTGCTTCCTCCAAGCTGGAGATTGTAGCCGAAGCTTATGCCAACTGGTCCGCTGACGAGGCTGCAAAAGTGATGGAAGACTTCCTGGCAGCTCATCCCGAGATAAAGGCAGTTTTCTGCGAGAGCGACATGATGGTAATTGGCGCATCCCAGATCGCCAGGGCTGCCGGCCGTGACGACATCGTATTTGTAGGCCTGGACGGCACTGTTGACGCCTTGCGCTATGTGCAAAACGGCACCATCAACGCTGACGTTGCACAGCGCCCTGACCTGATGGGCGAATTTGCCGTAGAGTATGGTATGAAGCTCGCTATGGGCGAGGAAATTGACGAGATCCTCGTAACTCCGATGGATCTTGCAACATCTGATACTGTAGACGAACTGGTGGCGCTTTGGGAGGCCGTAGGCTTCTAATCCAACCGGTTGTTCTGAACAAGTTCCTGCTTGGAAAGCTTTGCTTTCCAGGCAGGTAATGAATATCTTAGGAGGATAAATATGATAAGCAGAGAAGAATATGAAGCAAGTAAAGCGAGAGCGTTGGATTTTCTCGAAAACAAAGCGAAGATAGCGGTTAACGACAAGGAAAAGGCTGAGTTTGAGGTTGCAGACTTTGGCTTGGGTAGATTGGATGACTTCGGTGTTCAGCTTATAATTATGGTCAATACCGATAGGGTCAGCGCCAAGGAAGTTGTGATATTCCCCGGTCAGATTTGCCCTCAACATTATCATCCGATTGATCCCGGAAAGGAGGAGACTTTCCGGTGCCGCTGGGGCCAGATGTATATATATGTTGAAGGCGAACCTACCCTTAATCCCGTGGCAAAGGTTCCGGAAGATAAGAAAGATTACTTCACCGTATGGCATGAGGTGATCCTCAATCCCGGCGAGTGCTACACCGTGCTGCAGGGGACAAAGCACTGGTTCCAGGCGGGTCCTGAGGGCGCGGTATTCTCTGAGTTTGGAACGCACAACAACGACGCTACGGATGTGTTCGACGATCCGGAGATCAAAAGACTTCCCTAATAGCAAAAGGGCAGATGGTGAATTGATCCGTGGAAAGAATTGAGGAGTAGACATAATGGTAAGGTCATTCAGAGATGCGCTGTCCGAAGCATTGAACGCTGAAGTGGAATGCAATGATAAGATAATGCTTTTGACGGCCGATGTAGCAAGAGCAGTAAGGATAGACAACTTTTTAAAAAAGCACGAAGCTAATTATGTTTCCTGCGGTATTGCGGAAGCCAATTTGATAGGCGTGGCTGCAGGGCTGGCCTCTGTAGGGTTAGAACCAGTTATCGTAGGCTTTTCAATGTTTATTGCTGAAAAGCCGTTTGAGCAAATAAGGAATATCGTTGCATATCCTGGGTTCAATGTTAAGATAATTGCTACGCATGGCGGCTTGTGCGTAGGACAGGATGGAGCTACCCATCAGGCGCTGGAAGACCTTGCCATTATGAGGCTGATGCCCAAGATGTCGGTAATGACGGCCTGTGACGTGCCACAGACAAAGGGAATGATTCACGAAATATGCCGACATACCGGACCGGTATACCTGCGCTTGGGACGTGACAGAGCCTTGGATATTTACGAAGGGGAAGCTGCCGGCACAAGAATCGGCGGCGCGGATCTTCTTCGCGATGGCGTGGACGTGGTAATAATTGCAGCAGGGCTAATGGTGGAAAATGCCATGGCTGCGGCGAATGAACTGAAAAAGCACAGCATAAATGCTGCTGTCATAAACGCTTACAGTATAAAGCCGCTATGTAAAGAGCTTATAGAAAAGTATCTTAAGATTTGCGGATGTGCCGTTACCGCAGAGGATCATCAGATAGCTTGCGGCCTTGGCGGCGCAGTCTGCGAACTGGCTGGCGAAGTATGCCCCGTGCCCATAGAGCGCGTGGGGGTTAAGGATACATTTGGGGAGTCCGGCGATCAAAATCGGCTGTATGAGAAATACGGCCTGAATTCGGACAGCATAGTAGACGCAGCGCTTAAAGCATATAAAAGGAAAAAGGGATAAGAATGGCCGTGTATTCTATAAAAGATCTTGAACTGAAAGCAAAACAAATACGCCGCACTGTTGTGGATATGATATATAATGCAAAATCGGGACACTTGGGCGGCTCTCTGTCTATGGTGGATATGCTGGTAGCGCTGTATTACGCAAAGCTAAACGTAGATCCAGATAACCCCGGCTGGGAGGATAGAGACAGGTTTGTGCTGTCCAAGGGGCACACTGCCCCAGCATACTATGCCGTGTTGGCCGATAAAGGCTTTTTCCCGAAGGAGTGCCTCTATAACCAGTATAGGAGAATTGACTCAATACTTCAGGGTCATCCGGATTGCCAGAAGACACCGGGCGTGGATATGAGTGCCGGGTCACTGGGCATTGGTATGTCTGCCGCTTGCGGCATGGCCCTGGGCGCTAAACGGCTGGGTAAGGACTTTCATACCTATGCGATAGTGGGCGACGGGGAGATGAATGAAGGAGAGATATGGGAGGCGGCGATGTTTGCGGCGTTCCACCATCTTGATAACATTACAGTTCTGATAGACAAAAACAATATGCAAAACGATGGGCTTACCAACGAGGTTATGGACATGGGCGATGTGGACGCCAAATGGCGCAGCTTTGACTGGCAGGTGTACCATGTAAACGGCCACGACATAGCGGCCATACTTGACGCATTGAACAAGCCCAACTACGGAGCGCCTAAGGCGATCGTCTGTGATACCTTGAAGGGAAAGGGCGTTTCGTTTATGGAAATGAATATAAGGTTCCATGGGGGATGCCCCACGGAGCAGGAATATGAACTGGCCATGAAGGAGCTGGGATAATGAGCGCTGAATATTTTATCGGGGCGGATATAGGCACCTCCGGAACCAAGGCCGTATTGTGCGGTATTGACGGGAAAGTACGCGCAGAAGCTCTTGAGGAATATGGACTGAGTACTCCCAATCCCGCATGGGCTGAGCAGGACGCTTCCTATTACTTGGATGCTGCTAACCGTGTGATTGCGCGGGTGGTAAGAGAGAGCGGCGTTGAGCCCAGGGAAGTGAAGGGAATGTGCATAAGCGGCCTATACGGTGGGAGCGGTATACCCTTGAACAGCCAGATGGAGCCGATTTACCCTTGTATAATATGGATGGATAGGCGGGCTGACGATGAATGCCGGCAGGTGCGAAAGCTCGTTCCAGACGAGGAGATATTTGATATCACCGGGAATGGGATAGACCCGTACTTTGGCTTTGCAAAAATGCTTTGGCTCAAGAACAACAGGCCTGATATATGGGCAAAAACGCATATGTTCCTTGCCCCGAATCATTATGTGATATACAAGTACACTGGCAATGCGGTGATCGACCATACTTCAGCCGGCAATCTGGGCGGAATATACGATATGCACAATCATTGCTGGTCGGATACCATGCTCGACAGGCTGGGCATACCAAAGGACAAGCTCCCTCAAAAGATGCTGGCCCCTCAAGATATTGCTGGAGTACTTACCCGTGAAGCAGCTGAGTGCCTTGGATTGTGGGAAGGAATGCCGGTTTGTGCGGGGTGCATAGACTGCTTGGCCTCTACCCTGGCCACTGGCGCGCTTTATGACGGGCAACATGTGGCCATAATAAGCACATCAATAAACTGGGGAGTTATACATTCTGATTTTCCTGCTAACCCGGAGTATATATCCATGCCCTATTCGAAGAAACCGCGGCGAATGATCTATACCTACGGCGGGGCGTCTACAGCAGGGGCGCTTTTACGATGGTTCAGGGATGACGTAGTTCCGTTTATACCGGACACTGACGGGAGGCCTATAAGGTCAGACTATAAGAGGCTGGATTCCTTTGCTGAACGCATTTCACCCGGCAGCGATGGTCTGCTTATACTGCCGTATTTTATGGGCGAACGCAGTCCCATATGGGATACAAAGGCAAGGGGAACCGTACTTGGGCTTACTCTAAAGCATTCTTATGCGCACATATACAGAGCATTGCTGGAGGCGGTTGCTTATTCCTTGCGTCATATAATGGAAACGTCCAACGTGGATGTTTCTGCAAATTCAAGCTGCGTTCTCATAGGCGGCGCTTCGCGCTCACCGCTCTGGCGGCAGATATTTGCAGATGTGACCGGAGTACCCATACTATACTCCAAGGAAAACGTAGAGGCACCACTGGGCGATGCGCTGCTGGCGGCCATGGGAACAGGCTGCGCTGAGAGCTTTGATCTTATCAAAGAGTGGGTCAAATTTGAAAACCTGGTACAGCCGAATATAGAGAATCACGATCGGTATACAAGACTTTTTAAACTATACAAAAAAGTATATACATCCCTTAAGTGCAACATGCATGAGCTGACAGATATCTGCAGCGGAGAAATTGAACGCTGACCTGATTTACCTGCTTAACTTGAAAGACTAACTATTAAAAGTCAAGCCCCAAATGCGGAGGAGCGGTGAAAAATACAGGCGGTTCAAAAAAGGCATAGCAAAGCAAACGTCCGGTTGAACGCCCAGCTAAGCATATGAGAGAAAAGCTGTTATGCGGCTGTACTGTATGGCCGTTTGGATTTCTCCAAAGCGTAAATCAGCCGAACCAACTTCTTGGCCGCATGGGAGAGCGCAACATTGTAGTGCTTGCCCTCAGCCCGTTTCTTGGTGAGGTAAGCGGCAAAGGTCGGATCCCAAAGGCAGACGTATTTGGTGGCGTTGTAAAGCGCGTAGCGCAAATAACGGGAGCCTCGCTTCTCCATGTGCGAGTAGGCTCCAGACAGTGAAAGCTGTCCGGACTGGTAAGTAGATGGGGACATTCCAGCATACGCAAGGATTTTATCCGGCGAGTCGAAGCGGGAGAAGTCACCGATCTCGGCAAGGATCATAGCGCCCATGCGGACACCCATGCCGGGGATAGTAGTAATGGGAGATTGTATTTCGCCCATCATGGACTGGATAGCAGCCTCAATGTCCTCGATCTCGGCGTCCAGCTCGTGAATCAGGCGGATCGTATGCCGCAGTTCCAGGGACTTGGCCGACATGACAGAGCCGACAGAGCACCTGGCAGCATCCCGAAGTGTCGTTGCCATATCACTCCCATAGCGGCCTTTGGAGGCGTCGTATAAGACGGCTTTCAAATGCGTTAAGTGCGCTTCGGAAACCTGTTTGGCGCCGGGAAACTCGCTGAGAAGTGCGTAAACAGATGCCATGTGCAGTGTTGAAACCAGCTTTTCCAGTTCAGGAAACAGGATCGTGACCAGACGGGAAACCGACTGCTTCAGCTTCGCTCGTTCACGAACTTTATCAAACCGGTATCTTGTGAGTGACTTTAACTCCTCGTTGTGGTATGCTGTGTCTGTGTAGGACTTGAGGTCCACATCAGACATGAGCATAGCTGCAATGGTTCGCGCATCGACACGGTCTGTCTTGGTTTTGCGAAGGCTCAGGCTTTTCCGGTAGAGGTTGGTGTGCAGCGGATTGATGACGTAGGTGTCCAGACCTTCGTTAAGCAAAAATCCGAGGATGTTGTAGCTGTAATGTCCGGTAGCCTCAAGCCCTACTTTTATTTTGTCTTCCGGACGAGCACAGCGGCGAATGGTTTGCAGCAGCGTGTCAAAGCCCTCTGCGTTGTTTGGGATGGTAAATACATCTGCAAGGACTTCGCCTTCTGAGCTGAGGATAAAGCAATCGTACTTGTCCTTGGCAACGTCAATTCCCACGCAAATCATGATGGTACCTCCGGTATGTTTATTTGATGCTGGGTCCACAGGACGCTTTACTCTTGTAACCTTGTTCTACATAAACCGTCTGGCGGTATCTAACTGATTAACAATACTGTAAAGGGCCGTGGTTGGAGCCTTTCAAGAACCATCTTGCGGTAGGAGCTGATAACCAATCCACAGCATCCCTTACAGTGTAGCACAGTCCTTGGAGAGGGACTCTAATAACTACTACTCTATAATACAAGGAGAGGGCATAAATGCATAGCATCGCTATAGGCTGCGATCCAAACGCAGTTCACGAGAAGGAGAGCATCAAGTCGATGCTTATCCAGAAAGGGTATTCGGTAACAGATTTTGGCAGCGACGACCCAATATACGCCAACGTAGCCATCGCCGTAGCTCAGGCTGTGGCGAACAAAAAATACGATCGGGGGATCCTCATTTGCGGAACAGGTATAGGGGTATCCGTGGCAGCAAACAAGGTAAAAGGCGCCTATGCTGCGCTTATAAGTGACGTATATTCGGCCGAGAGGGCGCGAAAGAGCAATAATGCGAATGTAGCCTGCTTCGGCGCCTTTACGCTGGGAGAGAAGCTTATGGCAAAGCTTGTGGAGATATTTCTTACTTCCGAATTTGAAGAGGGTTGTCCTTCCCAGCCTAAGGTGGACAGGATTTGTATGTTCGAGCAAAAGGGGTAACCGTATACGATGACCAGAAGCTATCCTGAGATTCATGTAAATCTTCGTATGGGTGTACGACAGAAGCGCCTAAACGGAGGTTAGGTTACGATATATGGTTACAATTCGGTAGGGTCAATAGCGCATACTCAGAAATACGCACCGGCTACCATGACGTCAGCGCTGGGAAATGCAGCACGCAAATATTTAAAGTGGGTATTTGTGCCTGCCGAAACCATACCTGCAAATGTCAACGAATAATTGAGCCATATGCTCATGAATAAATGAGCCACTAATGGCCATGAAAAAGTGAGCCACTGCGCTCACGAATATTTGAGCCACCTATCTAAGCCTTATTCTATATGGTAGCTTTCAAACGATAAGAATCGCCATTCATGTCAAGAATATGACTGCGGAATGTCAGCCGGTCAATCAGAGCGGCTACCATAGTAGTGTTTTCAAACAGCTCCGTCCATTTTGAGAATGGCAGATTTGTCGTCACAATGGTACTGCTTTTTTTCACTTCTGTCGGAGATGACTTTAAACAGAAGCTCTGACTGGTGGCGGTTAAAGCCGAGATAGCTCAGTTCATCCAAAATCAGCAGATCGGCTCTGGCCAATGTCCGTTCCAGCTTGCCCAGATGGTAATTATCCTTGGCTTCACACAGCTCCGTTGACAGGGTTGCCGCATTCTTAAACAAGACGTTGTAGCCGTAGGTACAGGCTTTTAACCGCATTTTGCGAATCTGTCCACATACTTCCACTGTAATAACCACCTTTTCTTGCCCCCTACATAGTCTACGACTATTATGGAGCACTCTCTTCAGTGGCTCAATTATTCATGAGCGTTTTACACTATAACGTCTCACTTTTATATTAGCGTTTATACTCCTGCCTATGTACGTGTTACAAATGCTCTTATATTAGCAAATATATATTACCATACATATAAGTGACAAATCAGAGAGCAAAAATATGACATCATTCTTTATTTATCTCAAAATCTACATCGTCAACTGATATGAGCCATTAAGATTCAAAGCAACTACCGAGCACGGCAAAACGATGTGGGCCGGCACTG